>Ga0207655_1000102_pt1 | contig 185859 bp, 171 predicted proteins | sample KBSM44metaG_FD_184398 | JGI IMG/M metagenome (GOLD analysis project Ga0207655, IMG submission 184398) | Miscanthus rhizosphere microbial communities from Kellogg Biological Station, Michigan, USA - KBS M4-4 metaG (SPAdes) (version 2) | ecosystem: Host-associated > Plants > Roots > Rhizosphere...
ATGGACAATGCCAATACAAAGCTGGAATTTGACATTGTCACAGTTGGCGATTTATTTTGAAGGCCGCCTCGATAAAGTGATGACGTTGTAGTGATTTTTAACGTGACACAGAATTATGAATGCTCTCACACAGCCACTGGATCGGTCAACCGATCCTTAACTGATCGGCATTAAGCCACTTAGCTACGCTTTTTTATTTCTGATTTAGTTTTCGGGGTTCATCTTCACGGCATTATCAGCCGGTTGACGCCGGGCACTCCAGGCCGCCAGCCATAGTCCGCTGTTCTTCATCGCATAGCCAAAAACCAGCCCTACCAGCAGCGAAGGCACCACCAGTTTCCAGTCGCCCTGCCCCGCAAACGTGGCACAGGCGCCAATAAAGGTGCCTGGTACAAACGACAGCAGCATCTGCTTCGCCTGTAAACACATCAGGAACGCGACCACGCCGGTCATCATATAACCGAGGATCTCCAGATGCGGCGCCAGCGCGCTGCCGTGGATAATCACCATCGCCCACACCACGCCGCTCATCACGGTGGCAGAAGCAATAGCCAGCCCTTTCAGCCCACCCTGCGGACAGGCAAAGTAAGCGGTACAGCCGAGAAAGCCCGCCCAGCTGAGCAGGCCGAGAGACACGGCAACCCATCCCCAGAGACCGGAGAGAATGCCTGTTGTCAGCGCGAGAGAGAGAAGTATGTTCATGCCGCGCATCATAGCAGATGCGCGGCTAACAGATGAGATCGGACGCACAATTTTTGCAACGACTAGCGACTCGTTACATTTACATCGTGATGTAAATCACCTTTTACTGTTCGTCGTCTTCCGAGATTTCGTCCCACATCGCGGAAATCGCTTCGCGGGTAATGGTCGACAGCGTACGCCAGAATGCGGTAGTGGCGTGAGCATCCAGCTTACCGAGGAAGGTGCCGACCCAAGGCAGCAGGTAATCGGCAAACAGGGTATCTACCGCTTCATTCTCATCGTCAGCGGCGTTATCTTCCAGCCAGGACGCCGCCAGCAGCAGCGTGCCGATGTGGTCGGCTGGCGTATCGCTCAGTGGCATTCCGCGTGAAGAGAGGAAACTGCGTACATCGGCTTCCGTCGCCCCTTCAACCCAGGCGCTACGATAAGGGGAAACGCTACACTCTTCGCCGACAAACAGCGCGTTGTAATCCGTTGCCACCTGCTGCATATCGCAGCTCTTTTGCAGACGTTCCAGCAACTCGTCCTGCTCCAGCGGCCAGCTCGCCGCCAGCTTGCCATCACGAATCAGCGTAAACAGCGGCACCAGCAGCGGATCCTGCGGTTGACGATAGTACAGAGAGCCCAGCACGCGGCAGAGGATTGAAAACTCGTTCATTCATTTATTCCATTGAGACAATTAAAGTTCAGCAAATTCAGCAATCGGCGGCACGCCGCGCGATTCGAGGAAATTCAGGAACCGACGCGGGGTGACATTAAGGATCCGCTCTTCGGGGAAATCGACCGCATCCAGAATTTTTCGGCACTCGGTAAAATCACCCAGTGTAAACGCGGTATGAGAATCTGAGCCTAACGCCACCCAACCTCCGGCATCACGCACCGCGGCGGCTACCGCCCGGCAGTTATCTTCGCTGCCCAGGCGCGAAGAGATGAAAGAGGAGTTATTAATTTCCAGCGCCACGTGGTGTTTCGCCGCGGCTTGCGCCACTGCGTTGATATCAATCGGAAATTTCGGGTTACCCGGATGGCTTATCATGTGCACATTGCCGCTGGCGATCGCGGCAATCATCGCTTCGGTATGGGTGGCTTTATCCTGCGGTGGAAACACCGGTTCGTGGAACCCGGCAATGATAAAATCCAGAGAGGTCAGCATCGGCCCGGTGCAATCAATTTCGCCGAGCGTATTTTTGATGTTGGACTCAATGCCACGCAAAATACCCACCCCATCGACCATCCGCGGCCAGATACGCATATTGACGAAGTGCCAATAGTGCGGAGCGTCGGCCATATCAGGCCCGTGATCGGTAATGGCAAACAGCTTGATACCTTTGCGTTTCGCTTCGGCGATATAGTCATGAAGGGTGCTGTAAGCGTGGGTGCTGGCGACGGTGTGCATATGCAGGTCAACAGGATACATCACATTCTCCTCTCTCTTTTAAAGCCAAGCATAGCAGGAATGCCTGGTCTTTATTAGCGAAAAACCCGGCACCGCCGGGTTGAACTCAGTATCCGCGTGACCTGTCGACCTGCCCGGTGACGGCTTCCCCGTTCTCCAGCCCGGTGATGGTTTTACCAATATAGGCAATGGCTTCCTGCGGACGCGTCACTGCTGCAATGTGCGGGGTCATCGCCACGCGAGGATGGCGCCAGAGCGGGCTTTCTACCGGCAGTGGTTCGCGGCTGAACACGTCCAGCATCGCGACTTTCAGCTTGCCATTTTCCAGGGCGCGCAGCAGGTCATCTTCATTAACATGCACCCCGCGCGCGAGGTTCAGCAGATAGCTGTGATCCTGTAGTTGCTCGAGCAGCGAATGATTAATGATACCGACGGTCTCTGCGGTATTCGGCAGCAGGTTAATCAGCACCCGCGTTTCACGCAGGAACTCGCCCAGTTCGTCGCTACCAGCAAAACTCTTCACGTGCGGCCAGTTTTTAGGGCTCCGGCTCCAGACCCGCACCGGGAAGCCCCACGCCAACAGGCTTTCAGCGACTTTACTGCCCAGCACGCCCGCGCCCATGATGCCGATGGTAAATTCTTCGCGGGTATATTCGTCCAGCGGCTGCCAGCGCGTTTCTTGCTTCAGCGCCTGGTAATCATCAAAGCGACGGAACCAGTGCAGCACCTGGCTGACCGCATATTCCTGCATTTGCAGGCCCATGCCGGTGTCCTCAAGACGGAACAACGGAATCGACTGTGGCAGCATTTCCGGGTGTGCTTGCAGCTTGCTGAGAATGGAGTCCACCCCGGCACCGAGTGCAAATACGGCTTTCAGGTCGCGGCCTTGCAGCATCTCGACAGGTGGATGCCACACCAGCGCGTAATCGGCCCTTTCGTTGTCACCGCGCTTCCATTCCCGGACGCGGGCCCCCGGCAGTTGTTTCTCCAGGGCAGCTATCCACCACGCGGCATCAAAAGTGGGATGGTAAAAAATAATCTCCATACTGCTCTCCTTTTATAATGCGCCTTTCTTTAATCAGGGCGTATGCGCTTCGCTTGCGTGTTGTTTTATATCGGTTTGTCAGCATAGCAAATTTCAGCGGGCTGTCAGCGTTTAAGCGGATGATGAGAAAAAAAGCGGAACGCGGTTAATCTGAAAGCAGGTTGGATGAAGTTTGGCTAATCGCGTGGATTTTTAAAAAAGTTGATTGACGCAAGTTACGCTTTTCCCTACATTAGCGCCCGTCCCAGCAACACTGGGAAGACAATATGGTGAGGTGTCCGAGTGGCTGAAGGAGCACGCCTGGAAAGTGTGTATACGGCAACGTATCGGGGGTTCGAATCCCCCCCTCACCGCCATATTCGAGATGAAAGCTCGTACGAAAGTACGGGCTTTTTTCTTTTATATTCTCCCTACCAGGGGGGGATGAGAATCCCCGACCGGGGTTCGACAACTGGCACCAGCCAGTTGGACAGACCGGACGCTTGCGGACGGGCTGCCCGCAGGGTGAGCGTAGCGAATCAATCCCCCCCTCACCGCCATATTCGAGATGAAAGCTCGTACGAAAGTACGGGCTTTTTTTCGTCTGGCGCCCGGCGGCGCTACGCTTGCCGCGCCTACGGGTTTTGTAGGCCTGGTCAGCGTAGCGCCACCAGGCAACAAACATCACCGCATAATGCTATTTATTATAAGGAATAGTGACGATTCCAAATGAATGGATTAAAGCACTCCCAGGATACTCGCCCACTTTCGTTAAGTCGCCACTCTGGTGATCTATCTTAAACACAAAGGCTTTACCCGTATTACCACTAAGAACATTCACGTAATTTCCATCAGCACTCAAATCCATGTCGAGGAAATACTCATCATATTTTGCATCCTGATAATCAACTTGTTTTTTCAGTTTGATGCTGCCATCACTGTTTACAGTGTAGGTGGAGATACTTGAGGTCAGTGGATTTGTTGTCCAGGCATATTTCCCATTTTTGGATGCGGTGACCCAACATACAGCCTGCTCTCCTCCCCAAATATCATCACCGGCGAGAACATCCGGCGAGACCATCGTCAGCTTACCTTCCTTGTCTATATTATACGAGGTAACGGAACCGGTCTGGCCCTGGAAACGTTGAAGGAATGGATATTTTTTCTTCTGTTCTGCTGTAGAGTTATAGAAATTACGTGCGCTATCAATAAAACGCGTTTCCGTGACCAGCAGGGTAAAATTACCGTTTTCACCTTTGGTAATTTTTGTGCCAATAGGTAACGCGAAGAAACGATTTTTATTTGCTTGCGGCGAGTAGATCATCGAAACAGGCTGGTCTGATAATTCACCATCAGTACCAATAGCATACGAACGGACCAGGCCTGTCGTAATTTCAACTATAATTAAATATTTGCCATCAGGTGTCACTTCTATACTTGCCGGGCGGCCCGAGAGTACCCGTACGGAATCCGGCATGGCCTTCAAGACACCCTTGTCATCAATAGTATAGCCTTTAATATTGCCCTCTGAAGGATCATCAACTTTCTTCCCCATGCTGGCAACATAAACATAGTTTTTATAAGAGGCAATACCGTTCGGTTTGATATCTCCGGCAGCAATTTTATTGACCACCTTCAATGACAGGTCATCCTGAACCCGCAACGAAGTCAGCGTACCGTCACCGGCATTAACCACAAGCACATTTTTATTGTCGGCAGAACGCCACAAACCATAGGCGGCAGCCAGTGGATCAATACCATCTTTAAACGTATGGCCAGATTTTGGATCATAAGGCAAGCCAAACAGCTCCACTAGCCCCGTTCCTTTACCGCCTGTTTTAAACTCACCAATCTTAGACAATGTTCCATCTGAATATTGGGTATAGCCAACAACTGAGTTTTCATCTGCATTATTGGTAGCAACGTACACTCCACCAGTAACATCTTTTGCTGCAACAGAGAATGAAACCGCCAGGAATACGGTACTTAATATGAATTTCTTCATTTTATAGTTCCTAAAAGTAGTTTATTAAAAATTGATTCAGAAAACGGTTAGTTCATGGGAGGTTCCGAAATTTTACCTTGAGCCATAAATATTCGTGACCAGACATCCATTAAGATCACCACATTAGTGAGCTCTTCAATCTCCGGGGAGGTGAATTTTAATGTTAGGAGTTGGTCATAATCAGCTTGTATCTCATTGTGCTGCAGTGTCGACAAAGACTCTGCATATTTCAATGCGGCTTTTTCTTTGCCAGAGAACAAGTTGCTCTGTGGCCAGGTTGACAAACTGGCTACTTTGGAAGGTGAGATACCTAACGTCTCCGTCTGCTTGGTGTGCAAAATAACACAATAATTACACTGATCTATTTGGCCAATTCTTAATCTCACTAACTCCGCGAGATCTTTATCAAGATGATGGAGAGTAGTAGAGTCTGAGCCATAAGCATGAGCTAACTCAGTCGGAATTGTCAGATATTCCGTCTGATTGGATGATAAGCGCGTATTTTTAAAGATAACGTCATCATAGTTTCGCTCCGTGATGTCGTCCTTAGCGTAGGCGTATTGCTGCGCTGTTAACAACGAAAGCGACAAAAAGAGAAATTTAAACATCATCATTCCTTTAGTTGTAATTGGGAGAGTCAGTGCTTGATCATCACATGGCGGATGGTGGTGTAATCCTCAAGCCCATAGACGGACATATCTTTGCCGTAACCGGATAATTTCATTCCACCGTGCGGCATCTCACTAACCAGTAAAAAGTGGGTGTTCACCCAGGTACAACCATATTGAAGCTGAGCACTTAAGCGATGCGCCCTGCCCACATCTCCGGTCCAGACGGAAGAAGCCAGCCCATACTCTGACTCATTCGCCCATGTGAGCACCTGCTCTTCTGTATCGAAGGGAGTGATACTGACCACAGGTCCAAACACTTCATGACGGACGATATCGTCTTCTTGTCGTGCCCCGGCAAGTAAGGTTGGTAGATAAAAATAGCCGTCGCGTTCTGCTTTGCTGCCGCCTGCGACTACTGTGATATGTTCAAGCTGTTTGGCTTTCTCTACCACATCACTCACCCGCTGCAAATGAGCCAGTGAGGTGAGAGGCCCCATTTCCGTCTGGCTATCCTGCGGTTCACCCATTTTTATATTGCGGATAGCAACACCGAGCTTTTCAACCAACTCATCATAAATATGGCGTTGTGCATAAATCCGGCATGCCGCAGTGCAGTCCTGGCCTGCATTATAAAATCCGAATGCACGTATCCCCTCAACCACTTCATCAATATTGGCATCATCGAAAACCAGTACCGCTGATTTTCCACCTAACTCCATATGATTGCGTTTTACCGTAGTGGCCGTGTGGCTGATAATATGAACTCCGGTGGCAACGGACCCGGTCAGCGAGACCATACGGACTTTCTCATGACCAGTGAGTACATCACCGATTATCTGACCGCGACCAAAGACAACATTCACCACGCCAGCAGGCAGAATATCCTTTGCCAGTTCCGCAAATTTTAACGTTGTCAATGGGGTTATTTCGGAAGGCTTTATGACGATGCAATTACCCGCCGCAATGGCCGGGGCTATTTTCCATGCTGCCATCATCAATGGGTAATTCCAGGGAGAGATGGAAGCAACTACCCCTACGGGATCCCGGCGAATCATGGATGTATAACCTTCCAGATATTCGCCCGCTGCCATGCCATTTTGACAACGTGCCGCACCGGCAAAAAAGCGAAAAATGTCGGCAGCAGCCGGAATTTCATCGTTAATCACCTGGTGTAAAGGCTTACCACAGTTTTGTGATTCAATACGGGCAAGTTCATCCGTGTGTTGTTCAATAGTGTCTGCGAGCTTTAACAAATATTCTGCACGGACTTTAGGGGATGTTTTTCCCCAGTGGTTAAATGCCTGTTCAGCCGCCAGCACTGCTTTATCAATTTGTGTTGGTGAAGCTTCTGTTAATTCAAATAACAACGCCCCCGTAGCGGGATTATAAATAGGTTGAGCTTCACCTTCCCCTGCGAGCATTTCTCCGTTGATCAGTTGACTTTCCTTCATCGCTTTCTCCACAAATAGTTAAATAATAGCAAATCGTTTCTTTAAATCAGCGTCACACCTTAAAAGTGAATTGCATAATTTAGGTGTACATAATAAATAGCAACACCTATCTGTTTAGTAAATAACAATAAACAGAATACACAACCGCGAAATTATAAAAAACAGATAGTAATTAGCATTTTATTCAATGAGGTGTTTTTCTGTCATATTAATATGATTTTAGTTTTTAAACAAAAACCATGAAAACCCTCAAGGAAATTAACAGACAAGAAAAAATTAAAATGATGTTATGAGGAAAACTAAAACCAACAATACTCACAGAGTAAAAAACCAAATTATTATCCACACTACCGGAAAATTAAAAACAAACTCGGCAAAATGCATACTTAAGAAGATTATCCACTCTCAAAGCAAGAACACTTTAAATTTTAAACGTTGCAAATGAACAGCGAATTTGCTTAACTGATTATCGCTACCCTAATATCCCCCACCCTCCTCAATGACTCATGATTTAAAGGATGTAATATGATGATGGTTCGAGAGTGGTTTAGTCATAACTTGAGTGTCGCAGAGTCACTTTCAGTTTTTGGGGTGTTTATAGGTGGTATCCTCATCTTTTTCATCTTCAAGTTTTTTATTTCACGCCATATTGTCAAAAAAATCATGGGATGTGAAAGTTGTCATAGTGACGATATCAATCAAAAAACTCGGGTATACAATAAGATTGCATTAATTGCGGGATTAGTGACAACTCTGGTGCTGGCAAAATATTTACCTTATGTTCCTCCTGCCGTGTTTAGCATCATCGAGCCACTCGTCAGTAGTTTGCTCATCGCGACAGTCGGTTGGTTTATCCTGAATACTCTCGATACGTTTTATATTAACTACACATTACGTGTAAAAAAAACGAACCTGTCGATTAAAGGCTATGTGCAACTCGCAAAAATACTTGTTTTTACTGGAACAGTAATACTAATTATAGCAACGCTTGCAGACAAATCGCCTTTTATAATCTTGTCCAGTCTTGGTGCTGTCGCCGCGATTATCCTGTTTTTGTTTCAACACACCCTGATTTCATTAGTGGCAAACTTGCAAGTATCTTCTTCCAACGCGATTCGTCTTGGTGACTGGGTTGAAATCCCTCACCTCAATATTGATGGGATCGTTACTGACCTGGCGCTGCATACGACAACGATACAAAACTGGGATAATACCGTATCCAGAGTCCCCACTAAGTCTTTCATTACAGAACACTTTACTAACTGGCAGCCGATGTTTACCTCAGGTGGCAGACGAATTAAGCGCTCTTTGTTTATTGACCAAAAAAGTGTCCATTTCATCACTGATGAGATGATTTTATCGCTAGAGAAACTGTCTCAATTGACCCATGTCTCTTTTTTAGCGTTCGATAAGAAGCAACAACTCATCAGTAACTTAAGCCTGTTTAGGGAATTTATTGTTCAGTATTTGAAAAATCGTCCTGACATTCGTCAGGACATGCTGGTTATGGTACGTCAAGGATCTCCGGGTTCAGAAGGATTACCCATCGAGATCTATTGCTTTACATCAAAAGTGAGCTGGATAGAACATGAAAGAATTCAGTCGGAGATTTTTGAATTTCTGATCCCGATAACGCAATTTTTCTCCCTCCGTATCTACCAAAAGCTCTCAACTGAAGATCTTGTTAATGTTTTAACGACACCACGTGAAATCATTGATGTCAACAGAATGAATCATGAGAATGAATTGCAATAATGTGTCAGGATTTCAATTCGCGAAAATGAAAAAATCTTTTATCGCGCTAGCAATTCTGCTCCTCCATTGATAACAAACTGAACCCCCATGGCGACCAGCAAAAATCCCATTAACCGAGAAATTGCTTCGATGCCGCTATGACCCAACCGACGCATGATGACACCCGAGCCTTTTAGGCAGATCCACAACAGCAGCGATACCAATGCGAAGGTGATGGGTGGAGAGACCAAAAGTACCCATTCAGGAAACCCTGAGTTCATATTCATGGTTGTGGCGGTACTAATGATGACAGCAATAGTCCCCGGGCCTGCGGTCGTCGGCATCGCTAACGGTACGAAGGCAATACTACTGCCCCGCGCTTGCTCCAGCTCTTTCGATTTACACTTTGCTTCGTTTGATTCATGTACTGGCTCTTGAGGAAAAAGCATTTTGAAACCAATAAATGAGACGATCAATCCCCCTGTGATACGTAAGCCCGGAATAGAAATTCCGAATGTATGCATCACAAGTTGTCCGCCGTAATAGGCCACAAGCATAATAATAAAAACATAGAGTGCTGCCATTTTCGACTCTTGTTGGCGCCGGGCATAACTCATGTCCTCTGATATCCCAAGAAATACCGCAACGGTGATCAGTGGGTTTGCAAGGGGTAATATAACAGCCAGACCAAAGCCAATAGACTTTAACAGTTCAATCATACAATCCTCTCAACGTTATCAGTCACATTTACTTTCACAAAAAGATATATTTCATCACCAGGGAATTATTTGGCACGGTCTAATGATGAAATCATACTTTGAATAAACTCTCGACGTTTATCCTTCGCAGGAAGCTGTAACAAAATACGCCTGAACCACTGCGTGGCGTCTCGACTATCATGTTTGCTTAAAGCTGCGTAGGCCAGTTGACTCATAATTTGAATATTATCCCGATCGTTTGAAAGTAATTGGGTGAGAATAGCGGTCGCCTGCTCGATATTAGACGCCACTCCGGTTTGTATTAATGCTGCAGAGTATTTCAGTGAAATATCGATTTCGGAAGGCTCCAGCTTCCAGGCACGATAAAATGCGGCTAACGCTTCGGTATTATTCCCTATTTTCTCCTGCATGCGGCCTAATAGTTCCCATCCGTGGGCATTAAGTGGGTCGTCCTGCAAGCGTGTTCGTAATGCCAGCGCTACGTTGCGCTGTTGGCTATCATCCAGATTAACGTTCGGTGCCAGCAAGGATGGGGCCTTCGCCACCGCATCCTGCCATTCAATAACCTGTCGGATTCCAGTGGTATGCCAAAACAATATCGCCGTCACCAGCAACATGATAAATATCGCGCTGAATGCTGGCCCTTTATGCGATAAAACGGGTGTCCTCACTCCACGTAGCAAAAATCCGCACGTTATTGACAGGCTAATAATAGCGGTGATGATTAATCCAGTCATGGCATTGGATCCTTTTTATCACCAGAATGGACAGATTCAGCATCTCCAGAGTATCGTTGCGATTGCGATCGACGGAAGATCAATATCCCCCCAGCAAGCAATATGGCAAAAGGGACTAACCAGAGAATAATTGTTGAACCGGTAACAGGAGGCTGATAACTCACAAATTCACCGTAGCGAACCGTCATATATTCAATAATTTGTTGTCGGCTCTTACCCTGCTGCTGTAATTCGAACACTTTTATTCGCATATCGTCCGCAATCATCGCATCGGAATCGGCAATACTGCTGTTTTGACATTTCGGACAGCGCAACGATTGCGTTATTTCCCGCCACTGCATCTCCTGCGCATTATCGCGAAATGGCAGAAGGTCTATTTTAGCAAATAGCGGGCTGCAGTTTAGCGCCATCAGTAGGGTAAGCATCAAACGGATCATTTTTTCCCCTCTTCCTGAAAATGTTTCCATCGTGGCTCTATCTCCTTTTGCCAAACTTCTGCCGTTAGATTTCCCGTATGGCGGTACTGAATGATGCCTTTACCATCAATTAGAAACGTTTCCGGTGCGCCATAGACCCCAAAATCAAAACCAGCACTTCCCGTGGGATCGTATAAATTAAGGAGGTAAGGCGAGCCGAGGCTATGAAGCCATGTCTGCGCTTTGTCGCGTGTATCCTTATAATTGATGCCCACAATACGCACGCCCTGCTTTGCCAGAGTGTTGAGATACTGATGCTCAGCCCGGCAAGTCGGGCACCATGTCGCCCAAAAATTAATGAGCCAGGGTTGCCCATCTCTAAAGCGCGCCTGTGACACCGGACTCTGTTTTTCATCCAATGAGCCGATATACAACACCGGCACTGGAGTACCAATCAGCGCGGACTCCAGGCGTCGCGGATCATCGCCCTGCGCATTTTTCAGCAGTTGCCACCCTAAAAAAACGGTCAACCCTATGAACAGCATCAGCGGTATAAACAACAGGTTAGGTTTCATTTTGTTGCTCCCCCCTCTGGACTATGCGGCGGCGATAGCGTGGGTCCAGCGCACAGAGTAATCCGGCGAGCGCCATCATCAGCCCGCCTCCCCAGATCCAGTGTTGAAGCGGTTTATAATGAAGGCGTAACGTCCAACTGCCATCGCTGAGTTTTTCCCCCAGGGCAGCATAAAGGTCATAAGCCAAACCACGGTCAATGGCCGCTTCGGTAATCACTGCACGGCTATTGCGATAAAATCGCTTTTGCGGATTGAGTATTGCGCGCATTTTCCCCTTTTGACTCACAATAATCCGGGCGTTTTCTGCCTGGTAGTTTGCCCCTTGTTCGGTGTCGACACGCTGCAACGTAAAGTCAAAATTACGCACCGTAACCTTCGTACCGACCTGCATTTTGACGTCACGCTCGGCGCTGTAATTCTGGCTAAACGTTATCCCCATCAACACAACCGCCACACCAGTATGCCCGAGTAACATCCCGCAAATACTCAGAGAGAGACGCCCAGGCCCTGAGATTGCCCGCCATAATGCAACACCGGTGAGCATAAAAATCCACAGTGAAAGCGTGACGCCAACCGTGCTTATCGGCATGACCGTTCCCTGCCAGCCCAATGGGATAACGACCCCGCCGACAAGTGAAATCAGCAACACAACGATGAAGACCGGCCATGCCTTTTTCTTTTCGTCGCGGCCCCAACGGATTAAAGGACCTATTCCTAACAACACACCAAGTGGCACAGCCAGTAATGTAAACATCAGGTTGAAAAACGGGGCACCGACAGAAATAGAGCCGAGTCCCACTAACTTGTGGACCAGTGGCAAAAGCGTGCCCAGCAAAACAACCGCCAGAGCTGTGACTAAGAGGAGATTGTTACTTGCCAGCAGCGTTTCGCGTGACCAGAGTGAGAAGTGGCCTTGACGCCACAATCGGTGACCCCGCAAGGCAAATAATAGAAGTGAGCTTCCGATAACCAGTGACATAAAAATCAAGACTGCCAATCCACGAGTAGGATCGGAGGCAAATGCGTGGACGGAAACTAATATCCCGGAACGTACCAGAAACGTTCCAAGCAAACTCAGTGTGAAAGCCGCAATGGCGAGCAATACAGACCATGCCTGAAATATGCCGCGTTTTTCCGTCACACTTAACGAGTGCAGTAATGCCGTGCCTGCCAGCCATGGTAGTAACGAGGCATTTTCAACAGGATCCCAGAACCACCAGCCTCCCCAACCGAGTTCGTAGTAAGCCCATGCAGACCCTAAAACAATACCAATGGTCAAAAAGCTCCACGCCATCTGGACCCAAGGGCGGATCCATCTTACCCATTGCGTTGTCTTCACCTCACCCAGTAGTAAGGCAATGGCAAACGCAAATGGCACAGCAAAGCCCACATATCCCATGTAGAGCAACGGAGGATGCAGTATTAAGCCGGGGTCTTGCAAGAGCGGGTTAAGTTCTCTTCCCTCGACGGGGAAATCAGGCAACGTGCGTACGAAGGGGTTGGAAGTCAAAATAATAAATAACAGAAAACCCGCATTGATAATCGCCATCACGCCCAACATACGGGAAACCTGAGCAACTAACAGACGACCGCTACAAAATGCTACGGCGCACGTCCAGCCAGAAAGTAACCAGACCCAGAGTAGGATCGATCCTTCGTGGGCCCCCCATGCCGCCGCAATGCGATAATAAACGGGTAATTGACTATTACTGTTTTGTGCGACGTAACGTACTGTGAAGTCGTTAGTAACCAGGGAATAAATTAACACGGCAAACGCCAGCGTTATTAAAATCGACATCAACGCTGTCAATATTCTGGTTGAATGAAGAATATTGTGCTGTGGATGTCGAATACCCCAAAATGGCCAGATGCTCAATACCACTGCAATAGCCGCTGCCAGGCAGAGAAAATAATTGCCTATTTCCGGTGTCATGGCGTTATGCTTCCTTGTTGTAATGATTGACGCGCTTTTTCTGTCAACCCGTCGGTAATGTCAGGCGGGGTATAATTTTCATCGTGTTTGGCCAACACTTGCTGCGCCGTAATCACACCGTTGCCTTTAAAAACACCTTGCGCTACAACACCCTGACCTTCACGGAATAAATCTGGCAGGATCCCGGTATAATTCACCTGGACACTGTTTTTCCCGTCATACACCCGAAAAGTGATATTCAGCGTGTGCAAATCACGCTTAATCGTGCCGGGCATCACCAGCCCACCAATGCGGAGCTGTTCTCCTGGGGAGGGCTTTTGTTGCGTTTCGTGTTTGCCGAACAAAATTTCTGTCGGAGTATAAAATAAATCAATACCCGAACGCAGAGCATAAAGAACTAAAGCCAAGGTCACCGTTACGCCCGCCAAAATGCCGCAGACGGTGAGTAAGCGTAATTTACGGCGTGGTGACATAGTGATTCTCCACTTTGTCCTTGCTGAGTGACTGCCGTCGGCGTAAGCGATTCTGCTGATTATTGATGTTTTTTAATAATGCGCGCCTGCTGATCATTATCGACATCAGCAAACCCAACAGCAGCAATATTGACACTCCCAGGGATCCCCATACATATTTGGCATATTCGCCCATGGCAAAAAAAGCCTGCCAACTATCAAACGCCAGGTTCATATTTCCTCCCTTCCTTTGCTGCTAGCGTTATGACCCACTCTCTCCGCTGTTCCATTTGCAAAATCAGATAACGCAGATTCATTAAAATGAAGGTAATAGCCAGCATCATGAATCCGATAATGCTCACTCGCAGGGGATAGCGCATTGCGGGAGCCAGTGTTTGCTGCAACTGTGTTGATTGCTGATGCAAGGTGTTCCACCATTCGACGGAATAATGAATGACAGGCAGATTGATACAGCCAATGAGCACCAGCAATCCCGCCGCACGAGCTCCCAGGCGACGATCATCAAATGCGTGATAGAGTGTGATAATTCCCACGTAAATTAACAGCAAGATAAGTTCGGACGTTAATCTAGCATCCCATATCCACCAGGTTCCCCACATGGGTTTACCCCATAACGATCCTGTCACTAGCGCAATTAAGGTAAAGATGCCGCCGACCGGCGCAATAGCCATAGCCGACAGATCGGCCATTTTGATTTGCCAGACTACGCCGATAAATGCCGACACTGCCATAATGCTGTATAGCATCAGGGACAATATTGCCGAAGGGACGTGAATGTACATGATGCGATAGGCCTCCCCCTGCTGATAATCCGCCGGTGCAATAGCCAATCCCCAGATCATAGAAATAACCATGAGCAAAACGCTCAAGGGAACAAATAACCACAGTAATCGCCCACAAAGCGTATACAGATTGTGAGGAACTGCCATCGAATGGAGCCATTTCCACATGATTAATTCATCTCCATTATGATTAGCGTATCAGGACGCATGAATACGTAAGGCAGCAGCAGTCATAAAGGGAGATATTGTCAGACTCGCGGTCAATATCGCGCCCATAAAACTCAATTGGCTTCCCACGGGATAGCCCATTTCATACCGCCCTATCGCGCCAACTGCCAGGATAAGCACAGGGATAATCATCGGTAGGACCAATAAACTGAGTAACACCCCGCCCCGGCGCAGTGAGACTGTCAATGCTGCACAAGGAGCTGCCAGTAAACTCAATGTCGGTGTCCCAACCAATAGCGTCAAAAACAACAATCCGGTATTTTTCACCGACATTCCCAGCAACAATCCAACAATCGGCGATAACAGCAGCAGCGGCAACCCAGTGACCAGCCAATTAACAACGATTTTTACTAAGACAATGACGGACAACTGTATGGGGAGAAGTCGGAGCTGATCCAGGGAACCATCCCGCCAGTCATCCTGAAATAATCCTCCCATTGTCAATAACATGGCCAATAGCGCAGCAACCCAGCATACGCCGGGCGCGATACGCGCAAGCATTACCATATCTGGCCCAATCGCGAGTGGAAACAGCACGATTACCGTCAAAAAAAACCACAGCGAATTGACCTGCTCAGACAGATTGCGTGATGCCAGCGTCAACTCCCGGACAAAAAGTCCACGCATCAGTGCAGTTCCAAATTCAACAACTGCACACGATTATGCGGAAACTGAACAGGTTGATGCGTGGTGAAAATGACTATCCCACCCCGGTCAGCATGGATGAGCATCTGCTGGGCCAATAGCGTACAACCGGTGCTGTCCAGCGCGGTAAATGGCTCATCGAGCACACACAACCGCGCATCGCTCAGCCAAAGTCTGGCTAACGCTACACGCCGTTGCTGACCCGCAGAAAGCGCGGCAACGGGGACATCTTCGTAGCCCCCAAGTGCTACCTTTTCCAGTGCCTGCCAACGTGCTGCCCGTGTCGTTGTAGGATGATAAAACTTCAGGTTTTCTTCCGCCGTTAACGTCATTTTCATCCCACTCTGATGGCCTACCCACAACACATTTTTCAGCATGATATTATTTGTATTGGTTTGAGAACCTTCCCAACGAATTGTCCCTGATGTTGCATTCAGTAAACCGATTATTACTTTTAGTAATGTGGACTTTCCCGAACCGTTATCTCCCGCAATTTGTAGCATATCGCCAGCATCCAGTTTAAAGGAAATTGAATCAAGTATTTTAAATTCACACTTTTCATATTTGATACTTTCAATTTCAAGCATGAACATTCACAACCCACGTTAATATTCCCCTCGGCAAAAGCTAGCACCGCAAAAACAGCCTGTAAATTAAAACCATTAGAAAAACAAAAGCAAAATAATCAATATCTGTTAAATATTCTCATTACACAGACCGCAACAGCCACACCATGCCGCAATCACGGGGATACACAGATTATTTACCCGCAAAAACCAATGAAAAGAGAGCAAGACACCTTTTAAAATAAAATTGACAATATTTTTAGATGGTTTAGCTTTGATTTATTGATGGTCAACCTTTTGCCTTGAATGGCGACATTGGGATTAAAGTAATATTGATATTACTTGGTGACACTATGCCGAAAGATAAAGAAAAACCACAAACAACGCGAAGAGATTTTTTGCGTAAATCATTGTCATTAATACCATTAACTATCGTTGCACCGAGTGTGATGACATCAGCTTCCGCAGCAACTGGATCTGAAGGGGTAGTTAATGATTACATGCCGAATTTTTTTAATAACAGTGAGTGGGATTTTATACTCGCGGCTGTCGATCGCTTAATCCCCGTAGATGAGAATGGTCCCGGGGGTGTCAGCGAAGGGGTGCCAATATTTATCGATAAGCAAATGGAAATGCCGTATGGCTGGGGGCAATTATGGTACATGCATCCACCGTTTGTTTCCGCAATTCCTGAATTGGGATATCAGTCACATTTCGTCCCTCGCGAAATTTATCGACAGGGGATAAAAATGCTCAACAACCATTGCATAAAAAAATATGGAAAACCGTTCCATCTGCTTAATATAGCCGAACAGGACAATATTCTGCGCGAGGCTGAAAAAGACGCTATCCAGGATGGCAATATCAATAGCAAGCTTTTTTTCACCCAGTTGTTAGAAAATACCAAAGAAGGCTATTTAGCCGATCCTGTCCACGGAGGAAATCAAACCCTTGCATCGTGGAAATTAATTGGTTTCCCGGGTGCCAGAGCTGATTATCTGGATACCGTACATCGTCCCGGACAACCTTATCCCTATGGTCCAGTCAGTATTTCTCGTAAAAGGGGCACATAAATGAATAAGAAAAAAAACCCCTCTGTTGATGTGGTCATTGTTGGATTTGGTTGGACAGGCTCCTTGATGGCAATGGAATTAGCAGACAGTGGTCTTTCCATTTTGGCATTGGAGCGTGGAGAGGATCGAGACACTTACCCTGATTTTGCGTATCCGCGTATCGCCGATGAATTAACTTACGCAGTACGGTTAAAGTTATTTCAAAATGCCGCAAAGGAGACCGTCTCAGTACGTCATAACTCCGCACAAACCGCGTTACCTTATCGCCGTTTTGGTTCATTTCTCCCAGGCGATGGTGTCGGTGGTGCCGGAACTCACTGGAATGGCATGCTTTGGCGACCTCTGGAAGCGGATATCAAAATGCGTTCCACGGTCATCGAAAAATATGGTGCCGATTTTATCCCGGACGACATGACGTTACAGGACTACCCTTTCACCTATGCCGAGATGGAACCTTGGTTTGATAAGTTCGAAAAAATCGTGGGTGCCGCAGGTCAGGCGGGCAATATCAACGGAAACCTCCAGCCAGGTGGTAATCCTTTCGAAGCCCCCCGGAAAAACGGCTATCCCACCAAACCACTGCAACGCCTGTATAGCGGAGAGTTATTTGCGAAAGCCGCTGAAAACCTCGGCTACAATCCTTTCCCCTGCCCGGCAGCGAACACGAGCGAACCGTGGATCAATCCTTACAACGTGCAGTTAGGCGTGTGTAATTATTGCGGCTACTGCGAACGTTTCGGTTGCTTCTGCTATGCCAAAGGTTCGCCACAAAGCTGTGTACTACCGGCTTTACGCCAGCGCAAAAACTTTGAACTACGAACCCAGGCCCACGTTATTCGAATTAATACAGACAGTTGTGGAACCACCGCAACCGGCGTTACCTATATTGACGCGCAGGGGAATGAAATAGAACAACCGGCAGACCTGGTTATCCTCAGTGCCTTCCAGTTACACAACGTCCGATTGTTGTTGTTGTCAGGGATTGGCAAACCTTACGACCCGGTCACAGGCGAAGGGGTAGTGGGGAAAAACTATGCCTATCAAATGACCGGTGGAGTCAGTCTGTTTTTCGACAAGGAACACATTTTCAATCCCTTTGCCGCAACAGGAGCGACTTCGACTTTCATTGATAATTTCAATTCAGAAAACTTTGATCATTCCGCCCTTGGGTTTATTGGTGGTGCAACCATTTCTCAGACCATTACAGGCGGGCGACCTATTCAGCAAATGTCGTTACCAAAAGGGACTCCGCAATGGGGTAGCGCCTGGAAATCATCCATCAAAGAACATTACCTGCACACCATTGGCATTGGCTCTTCAGGCTCGGTCATGCCCTATCGTCAATGTTATTTGGATCTTGATCCAACCTATAAAGATGCGTACGGCCAACCGCTGCTGAGAATGACGTTCGACTGGCAACAGAATGAACTGAAAATGACCCAATTCATTAAAGGAAAAACCGAGGGCATCGCCAAAGAGATGAACCCTTCAAGCTATCAGCTTGGCTTTAAGAATATGGAGAGTCACTACGATGTTCGCCCTTATCAATCCACGCATACAACGGGCGGCGCCATCATGGGGGACAACCCTCAAAACAGTGTCGTTAATAAATATTTGCAGTGTTGGGACGTGCCGAATCTGTTTGTCACCGGAGCAAGCTGTTTTCCGCAAAATCTTGCATACAACCCGACAGGGATCGTTTGTGCAACCACGTTATTTTCCGCTAACGAAATCCGGACGCGCTATTTGAATAATCCGGGTGCATTGGTTCAGGCATAGATAAGGAAATAATGATGAGAATGATGCTGTATCCCTTTGCCTGTGTTTGCGCCATGGTTCTATGTTCGCAGGCCGCTTATGCAGACGAAGAAGCCTCTATCGAACATGGGCGTTATCTGGCAACCGCCGCTGACTGCGGTGCGTGTCATACCATTGATGATACCAAACCCTTTGCGGGTGGGCTAAAAATAGGCAGCCCCGTAGGCAATATCTACTCCACTAACATTACCCCGGATAAGAAAACGGGTATTGGGGATTACCGTTACGAGGACTTTGAGCGTGCGGTAAGGCAAGGTATTGCAAAAGACGGCAGCATTCTTTACCCGGCCATGCCCTACCCGTCTTACTCTCGACTGAGCGACAACGATGTCCGTGATCTGTTTGCTTACTTCAAGAATGGTGTACAGCCTCAGGTTAATCCAAATCACGCGACCGATATTCCCTGGCCGCTGAACATGCGCTGGCCGCTTCATATCTGGAAATGGCTCTTTGCCAGCGATTCAGCAGAAAAGCCTAAATCAACGGATCCACAATGGTTGCGCGGGGCCTATCTCGTTCAATCTCTGGGCCACTGTGGTGCTTGCCACACTCCGAGAGGGGTGGCGTTTCAGGAAAAAGCACTGGATCACACCGACTCGGACTACCTGACCGGGGGCAAAATTGATAATTGGTATGCTCCAGCGCTGACGGGTGACTACGTCTTTGGTTTAGGTAAGTGGTCACAGCAAGATATCGTCGATTTTCTGGATACCGGGAAAAACGCCCACACCACCGCCTTTGGCCCGATGAAAGAAGTCATCACCAAAAGTACCCATCAGATGACGGACGAAGACCTGAATGCAATCGCTGTGTACCTTAAATCCCTTCCAGGGAAAAAGAATGACACCGTACTGATTGACGAGCCAACAACAGCACAAGCATTAGCGAAGGGTGATACCCGTGCTACCGGGGCGCAAACCTACGTTGATAGCTGTGCAGCTTGCCATCGCAGCGATGGGAAAGGCTATAGCGGGATCTTCCCGCCGCTTGCTCATAACCCAGCATTACTCAGCGATGACCCTTCCTCGGTGATAAGCATGATCCTCCTGGGTGGTGCTCAGCCTGTCACCGAGAGCGACATCACGGGAATTACTATGCCCGACTTTGCCGGTCAACTGAGTAATAAACAGGTCGCAGAAGTCGCCACCTTTATTCGTAACAGCTGGGGAAACCATGCGTCTCCGGTCACGGAGAAAGATGTCAAAAAGATTCGGGAAAGCATCATGTCATCACAGAAAAAATGATCTCCCGGAAGCAGCAGTAACTCGACTTCGTCGATGAGTGGTAAGGGTTATATTCACTTAATACAGAGGTAAGGATGAGAAATAAATATGTATTGATACTCGCCCTGGCGCTATTTTCCCAGGCAACAACCGTTTTCGCCGTTAGTAAAATGGACGCGCCTACTGATAATGAGCAAATCGTCAGAGCACACTTTCAGACAGATGGTTCGGTTAATCTTCCGAAGGATTTTCACCACTGGGTTCATGTGGGGACGTTTGTAAAAGAAAGCGGCAATAATCTTTTCGATAACAGTAAAATTGTCGCGCCACTCATTGCCAACACCTATATCGAACCAAGCGCATATCGACACTATATGGCCACAGGGAATTGGGCCGATGGTTCACAGATTGTGAAAGAGTTCACTGATGCTGAAAATGGTGAAAACTGCGATAAAGTTTCACACGTCTGCAAAACGCCATTCGGTACGGCGATATTCCAGGAAAGCTACACCGGCTACGGCTACATGGTCAAAGATAAAAAACGGTTCCCTGACGTGGCAGGTAACTGGGCATTTTTCACTACCGGAAATGTGAAACCCCCTTACCCTGAAACCGCAAAAGCGGAGCCCGTGTCGAAGTGTTTAGCGTGTCATATCATGCATGCCAGCGATCAGGATTATGTTTTCGCTGCACAAAAAATCGGACTCGACAGAACCAGCCCTAATAATCCGTAATCAGTTGATTAGCATTATCATTCTCAATTATTTAACCTGGGAGACACCATGTTAATAAAACGTATCGACACCAGCTCGCGAATGAGTCAGGCATCGCAACTCGGGAACTTACTCGTATTGTCAGGCCAGGTTTCAGAAGGCGTTGACGTAACAGCTCAGACGGAAAGCCTTTTCCACAATATTGATGCTCTTTTGCAAAAAGCGGGTACCCATAAGTCCAACATTCTTTATGCCAACATATTCCTGACAGACATGAACACGTATGACGCTTTTAATGCTGTCTGGGATCAATGGATTGACGTGGATAACCAGCAATCACCTTCACGCTCAGCTATTCAGGTAGTTCGTCTGGCTAAACCTGAGTGGTTGGTTGAAGTGCAAGTTTTTGTTGGTGTTTGATTGATAATTCCCCTTATATAAGGAAACGTGCAATGAAAAATGAAACATACCCGAAAGAAACCGTTGCGTTAAATGATGACGAAATCTCCACCGAGTTGGCGGCGATTAATATGGCTGATATCGTCGTTCCCGAAGGGGCTAAACCGCTTCTTGAACGCCGTATGCGCTGTCGCGTACTTGAATGTCACCCCGGGAAGATCATTGCCCTTCATTCACACAAGAATCGCCCGGCGCTACTGTACGTGCTTCAGGGATCGGGTGAGGAACACAGCAACCAGCACACTGGGGTTCGTATCTGGAAAGAAGGCGATTGCTTCGCTGAATTTAACGATACCGAACATTGGATCAAAAACCGTTCTGATGTTGTACCACTTCGTGTTTTGACCTTTGACCTCATTGATGACGGCCCGACAACCGAAACCTGTAAAAGCGGTTGCTAAGCAATTTAGCCTGTCACAGGCATGAATCGCTGTGGCATAAAGCCTGAAACGATTGAGAGTTATCGCTTTTGATAGGGGTGTCGAATCCTCATACCGATTACGCGGTAACTCTCTCTTTACCCTACCCTTCCCGTCATCACCCCAGGCCTAATCATGATACCAACAGGGAATGCGTCATATATTTCTACTCAGGCACCACCCATTTTAGGTGCTATTTATCACTTTTTCTGCAGAGGGTATTTTTTGCACTTGCACACCTACCTACTAGTTGATAGTCTTGGTTTCAGCAACACACAAAAACGAGTACGGGTTGGGGCTATTTCCGCAAGCGGTGCATCAACACCTGATGACCTCAACACTCTTTTGATGGCTAAAGTGGAACAAAAAGGGGCATGCGGTTACCGCATCGCCAGCGTGAGTAATATGTCTCCTTACTCCGGTACAGCCACCTTGTATCGCTGAAAACAACACCGGTCACCGATGCCCGATATGCGCCGGTGACGTTCCAAAACAGAATCTCAACAAGAGGCCACACCATGAGCAAAAATTATTGTAAGGATCTTCAAGCGGTTAAAAACCTGTCGGAAGTGCAGTTCAACGTTACACAGAAAAGTGCCACCGAGCGTCCCTTTACAGGTGAATACGACAAACATTTCGAAGAGGGTCTTTATGTCGATATCGTCTCCGGCGAGCCGCTGTTTTCATCGCACGACAAGTTTGATTCTGGTTGCGGATGGCCCGCTTTCAGCCAGCCACTGGAAGATAATGTCCGTAATTTGAGTGACCGCAGCCACGGCATGATCCGCACCGAAGTTCGCTCCCGTCATGCTGATAGTCATCTGGGACATGTTTTCCCGGACGGGCCAAAGGACAAAGGTGGGCTGCGCTATTGTATTAACTCTGCCTCACTGCGCTTTATCCCGGTAAATCGTCTGGCTCAGGAAGGCTATGAAGAATACGCTACATTGTTTGAAACAGGAGGTCAGCATGAAAACTGAAACTGCAATTCTGGCGGGCGGTTGTTTCTGGGGTATGCAAGAACTATTGCGTCACCTGGAGGGGGTTATCACCACCGAAGTAGGTTATATCGGCGGACGCAATGATAACCCTACCTATGGGTACCATCCAGGACATGCCGAAGCGGTGAAAGTGGTTTTTGACCCTGCCCGGCTGAGTTTTCGAACATTGCTGAAGCAATTTTTTCAAATACATGACCCTAGTACGATACGTCGCCAGGGTAATGATATTGGTTCCAGTTACCGCTCTTCCATCTTCTGGACCACGGAGGAGCAGAGGCAAGAAGCCATTCGGCTGATAGAGCAGATGGATGCATCGGGTATCTGGCCAGGGGTGATAGTGACTGAAGTGGAAAAGGCCAGTGAGTTTTGGCTTGCCGAGCCGGAGCATCAGGATTATCTGCAGCACCATCCGAACGGTTACACCTGCCATTTTGCCCGTCCCGAATGGCAGCTTCCTGAATAATTCTGCTATCCTACCCCCCACGTCCGGCGACCTTAATGTTTCCGGACGTATTTGCGATTAACAGAGCCACTGACACACCGTTGCCCGGAGAAAAGTTATGTCCACCTACGATAGCCTCCTTGACCTGGCTGATACCCTTATCCAGGAAAATGGCTACCAGGGATTCAGTTATGCTGACCTGGCAACAGGGCTGGGGATCCGCAAGGCCAGTATTCACTATCATTTCCCAACCAAAACCGATCTGGGCATTGCTTATTGTGAACGCAAAGAGACGCGGCTCCTGCAGATGGAAGAGAAACTGCTAGTGCTCCCCGCTGGGAAAGCCCGCCTCGAGGCGTACATTGATGCTTTCGCGTACTGCGCGCAATCGGGGCAAATGTGTGGCGTCCATGCCATGTTGTCTGACTGCAATATGTTCGAACCGGCTCTGCAGGAAGCGGTAAGTCGGCTGGCACAAACGGACTTGCGGATCATCGCTGATATTTTGCAGACAGGACGAGACAACGGTGAACTGGCATTCAGCAGTGATCCCGCGGATCTTGCGATTATCATTAATTGCGCCGTTAAGGGCGCGCTGATGTTCAACCGTCTCCCGCCGCATAACGCTTCCGAGCGCACGAAGTTAGCCGTACAACAGCTGGTGAGTTGTCGCCTCTAAGTTTGTATTTTCAGGGATTAGCTCATTCGCCTGCGGGCAGACGCTCAATGCTTAACCGAACGCATCAAAATCAAGAAAATATCCTTGACCGTTTTCATCCAAATCCCTATAGTACCGCCCCGTTGCCCCCGAGAGGTCAGGCAGCGAACAATATGGTGAGGTGTCCGAGTGGCTGAAGGAGCACGCCTGGAAAGTGTGTATACGGCAACGTATCGGGGGTTCGAATCCCCCCCTCACCGCCATATTCGAGATGAAAGCTCGTACGAAAGTACGGGCTTTTTTCTTTTATATTCTCCCGACAAGGGGGGATGAGAATCCCCGACCGGGGTTCGACAACTGGCGCCAGCCAGTTGGACAGACCGGACGCTTGCGGACGGGCTGCCCGCAGGGTGAGCGTAGCGAATCAATCCCCCCCTCACCGCCATATTCGAGATGAAAGCTCGTACGAAAGTACGGGCTTTTTTCTTTTATATTCTCCCGACAAGGGGGGATGAGAATCCCCGACCGGGTCTACAAAACCCGTAGGCCTGATAAGCGAAGCGCCATCAGGCGATAAACATCCCAAAAACAGCAAAGCCCGCATACGCGGGCTTTGCTATCGACAAACCAAACTCAGTTATAGGCGTGTAACGTACGCTGGCAGAGCGCGGATCGCACGCAATCCTCTTTGTTAAAGCGAACGACACCGACCATATCGTCCTCTTCAAAACGTGCCAGCGCATCGCTCAGGCCAGACACCACACCCCGCGGTAAGTCACACTGGGTGATGTCGCCGTTGACGATGACCGTCACGTTTTCCCCGAGGCGCGTCAGGAACATCTTCATTTGCGCTGCGGTCACGTTCTGGGCCTCGTCCAGAATCACAACCGCGTTTTCAAATGTACGTCCGCGCATATAGGCGAACGGCGCGATCTCTACCTTGCCAATTTCCGGGCGCAGGCAGTATTGCATGAAGGACGCCCCCAGCCTTCTGACCAGTACGTCATAGACCGGGCGGAAATACGGAGCGAACTTCTCGGATATGTCTCCGGGTAAGAAGCCAAGATCTTCATCGGCCTGCAGAACCGGACGGGTAACGATTATCCTCTCCACATCCTTATGAATAAGGGCCTCTGCCGCTTTCGCTGCGCTGATCCAGGTTTTCCCACACCCCGCTTCGCCGGTGGCGAAAATCAGCTGTTTACTCTCGATAGCATTCAGGTAGTGCGCCTGAGCGTCATTGCGCGCTTCAATTGGAGAATGATCACGACTGTCCCTTGCCATGCCAATTGCTTCTACGCCACTCATCTGCACAAGCGAGGTGACCGATTCTTCTTCACGTTGTTTATGACTGCGTGAATCCCGTCTCAGCACACGTTTTGCTTCACGACGAGCTTTGATCACTGCTTTTTGTCTTCCCATGGATAGCACCTTGAGTTGTTGGTCAACATTACACGTGTCCGATTCGACACGATTATGCGCACTAACGTCTGAGGTTTGGCTTCCTTCTAAGCCATTGCTTGCCGGTTGAATAGACGTGATGACGCGACTACGCGCACCGCGCATCACATCGTGGGTGAACTCATTGGTTGCTGTAAAAGAGAGGAATTTTGTGGCGAAGAAATCGCTGCCGGAGGTGAGGCCTCCGCGCTGGCTGGTGCGGTTGGTTTTACGTTTATTATGTCCGGTACAGGACCCACCCATTCGCGATCTCCTAAGTGACGACTTTCACGCACTGCCGGGAACTACCGCTGATGTAATAAGTACATCATGAATTATCATAAATGCAACATATTTTTTACCTTAGAGCAACCAAAGCTATCCTGCCCGGGCGGGCAGGACAGAATATCAGGCTTCCAACAGGTCCTGCGCGAGATAACCGGCGCGGTCTTTCACCCCTGGCAACACAAAGAAGTACCCGCCGCCAATCGGCTTGATGTACTCCTCCAGCGCCTCGCCGTTGAGCCGCTTCTGTACAGCCAGAAACCCTTTTTCAAGATCGTGCTGGAAGCAGACAAACAGCAGCCCCATCTCCAGCTGACCCGAATGAGTCACGCCGAGCGAATAGCTGTAGCCACGACGCATCATCAGGCTGGATTCGGTTTCAGGGGTGCGTGGATTCGCCAACCGAATATGGCTGTCGAGGGCAATCACCTCCCCGGCAGGATCCTTGGCATAGTCCGGCACATCGTGCTCGTGCTGCATCCCCAGCGGGGCGCCGGAATGCTTATCACGCCCGAAAATGGTTTGTTGCTCTTTCAGCGGCGTGCGGTCCCAGAACTCGACGTGGAAGGCGATCACCCGCACCGCCTGGTAGGAACCTCCGGTGGCCCAGGCCGGTTCGCCTTGCCCGTGCGTCACCCATACGATGTTGTCCATCAGCTTCGCATCGTGGCTGTCCGGATTGGCGGTGCCATCCTTGAAGCCCAACAGGTTCACCGGGGTCTCTTTACCTTTGCTGCGCGCAGCGTGGTCAGAGATAAACCCTTCTCGCTTCCAGCGCACGCTCAGTAAATCCGGCGAATGCTTGATGATATCGCGCAGGGCATGAATGACCGTGTCCTGGGTGTTGGCGCAGATTTGCAACAGCAGATCACCATGACACAGCGCCGCATCCAGCGAATCATTCGGGAAGCGGGTCATGCGCTGGAGTTTTTTTGGCGCATGCGGCGCCAGGCCGTAGCGCTCATCAAACAGCGACTGGCCTACTGACACGGTGATGGTCAGATTATCCGGGGCGATATATGGCCCGAGAATACCGGAATCCATCGGCGGCAGCCGCGGGTTCGGGGTATCCGGCGCAGGCCCCCCGGTAGTGAGGAAGGCAATGCGGTCGGTCAGCAGTTTGAACAGCCGCGTCAGGTCAGCCTTATCGCTCGCCAGCACGTCAAAGGCCACCAGCATCATCGAGGCCTGCTGAGGGGTCAGCACGCCGGCCTGATGCAGTCCATAAAACGGCTGAGTTTCCATCCGGGCATCCGGCGATAGCGTCCCCGGCGCGCTGTGCGGTTTCGTCGCATGGGCGACCGGGCAACCCCCGGTCAGCGCCAGCGCGCCTCCCAGCGCGCCGATATTTTTCAGTAATCGACGACGGGACGGCTCGGTCACGTCGTGCGGTTTATTCTGTGCCATAACGTCTTAGTCCAGTCCGAGGATCCCACGCAGCTGGGCCAGATCTTCTGCCAGCGTCGTAATTGGCCCTTTCAGCGCATTGCGGTCAGCGTTGGTCAGCTTGTCGTAAGTCTGGTAGCCATCTTTGGTTTTGTACTTCGCCAGAATGGTGTCGACTTTCTTGAAGTTGGCGTCCACTTTCGCCAGCAGCGCGCTGTTGTCTTTCTGCAACTGAGGACGCAACAGGTCGACAATTTTCTGCGCACCGTCAACGTTGGCCTGGAAATCCCACAGGTCGGTATGGCTGTAACGATCTTCTTCTCCGCTGATTTTGCTGGCGGCGACTTCTTCAATCAGGCCCGCTGCACCGCCGACCACTTTTGACGGTGGGAAGGCCAGGTCGCTGATGCGTTTTTGCAGTTCCTGCACATCGCGGTTCAGCTGGGTCGCATAACCGTCCATCCCTTTGGTGGAGTTATCGCCAAACAGGGCTTTCTCCAGACGGTGGAAACCGGTGAATTTCGGGTCTTCCGCTTTCTTCTCATAATCGTCTTCACGGGCATCGATGCTGCCGTCGAGGTCAGAGAACAGCTCCGCGATCGGTTCGATACGTTCGTAGTACTGACGCGTCGGGGCATAAAGGGCTTTGGCTTTTTCGATATCACCCGCTTTCACCGCGTCGGTAAAGGCCTGGGTGCCTTTTACCAATTCGGCGGTTTGGGCGGTCACGTAGGTTTTGTAGGCGGCAATCGCATCGCCGAGGCTCAGCACGGCGTTAGCTTTCGCCGCATCCGCAGTGGCCTCACCTTTTACCACCAGCGTGCCTTTCGGGTTAGTCAGCAGGCCGCAGGTCATTTCATACTGACCCGGCTGCAGGTTGGCGGTCATTTTCTGGGTGAAGCCCGGGGCGATATTTTCACGCTCTTCTACCACCATCACCCCTTTGAGGATTTCCCACTCCAGCGCTTTCTGGCTATGGTTCTGAATGATGAACTGGGTTTTGCCCGCATTGACGGTGATGTTCATCGGTTCACACTGTTTGTCAGTGACCGTGACCTTCACCTGCGGAATATCGGCGGCCTGCGTGGCAAAGGCGGAGGAAAACAGCGCAGCCATGCCCAGCTGCAGCGCACTACGGCGGAAATTAATCGTCATGACCCATCCCTTTTAAAAAGTATGTTGTAACTAAAAGCCAATCGTTATGGTGCCGATCACGCCGTCCGGGAAGGACGTGTTTCAGCGCGAGGCGGCAGTGCGAACAGCACCAGCGCCGGGATCAGATAGATAAAGTACACCGCCACTTCGCTGACGCTGGGCGCTTCCTGGTAGCCGAAAATGCCTTCCAGCAGCGTGCCGAACAGCGTGTGAGTGGAGAGCGTGGGGCTGAAATCAAACGCCACGTCCTGGAAATGGTTCCACAGACCGGCCTCGTGGAAGGCGCGGATCGCCCCCGCCGCCAGCCCGGCCGCCACCAGCAGAATAAACAGGCTGGTCCATTTGAAGAACGCACCGAGATTGAGTCGAATCCCGCCCCAGTAAATCATAAAGCCGAGCACTACCGCAGTCGCCAGGCCGAGTATCGCCCCGAGCGGCGGCCAGATGCCAAGATCCTGCTGGAATGCCGCCAACAGGAAGAACACCGACTCCAGGCCTTCACGCGCCACGGCGAAAAAGACCATCAGGATCAGCGCCCAGCCGTGGTTATTGCCTTTTTGCAACGCGTTATCCACCGCGTCTTCCAGCTGCTGCTTCACGTTGCGCGACACTTTGCGCATCCAGAACACCATCCAGGTCAGGATTAACACCGCGATCACCGCCACGATACCCTCGAACATTTCCTGCTCTTTCTGCGGAAATTCACCGGTGGTTTCGTTGATGAAAATGCCCAGACCCAGACACAGGGCGGCGGCGAGCACAACGCCAATCCACATCACGCCAATCCAGCGGCCGCGCTGCGTGCGTTTCAGATAGCTGGCAATCAGGCTAACAATCAGCGCTGCCTCCAGCCCTTCGCGTAACATAATGAGAAATGGAACAAACATGCCTGAAACCCTTCAGTGTGAACCGCAGTCAATCGATGCAAAGTTTCGTAAATATGAGTGATAGTGATTATCATTACGGCACAAAGAAACACAAGTGAAATGTACGGAGAATGATGTCAGGTTGTAAAAGATTGCTGCGGTTATCGTTATCGTGCGAAGTAAAATCTATAAGCTTATTAACAGGTAATCGTTTACGCTGCCGCTGCGCTGTGGCTAAATATGCCTCCCGTTTACCTGTAAATTGACTGAAATGGCCAATATTCTTCACTTCCTGCTGGCGCTGGTGGTTATCCTTGCCCTTGCCTGGCTGGTCAGCTTTGACCGCAAAAAAATCCGTATTCGCTATATCGCGCAGCTCGTTATTATTGAAATTGCGCTGGCGTTCTTTTTCCTGCACGCCGAAAGCGGTTTAGTCCTGATTAAATCCGTGTCGGGGGTATTTGAATCGCTGCTTAAATTCTCGGCAGAAGGCAGTAACTTCGTCTTCGGGGGCATGAGTGATAAAGGCCTGGCGTTTATTTTCTTAGGCGTGCTGTGTCCGATTATCTTTATTTCCGCGCTGATCGGTATTCTCCAGCACTGGCGTATTCTGCCGATTTTCATTCGGGTCATTGGCACGCTGCTGTCGAAAGTCAACGGCATGGGCAAGCTCGAATCCTTTAACGCAGTGAGTTCGATTATCCTCGGCCAATCGGAAAACTTCATTGCCTACAAAGGCGTGCTCTCCGATCTCTCCTCTCGTCGTCTGTTCACCATGGCGGCCACCGCGATGTCGACGGTATCGCTCTCGATTGTCGGCGCGTACATGACCATGCTCGACGCGAAATATGTGGTGGCGGCGCTGATCCTCAATATGTTCAGCACCTTCATTATCCTGTCGGTGATTAACCCGACGCGCCCGGATGCCGAAGCGGAAATTAAACTCGAGAAGCTGCACGAATCGCAGAGTTTCTTTGAAATGCTCGGGGAATATATTCTCGCCGGTTTCAAAGTGGCGATGATTATTCTGGCGATGCTGATTGGCTTTATTGCCCTGATTAGCGCGGTGAACGCACTGTTCTCCACGGTATTCGGCCTGAGCTTCCAGCAGATCCTCGGGTACGTCTTCTATCCGCTGGCGTGGCTGATTGGTATTCCACTCAGCGATGCGCTGAACGCGGGCAGCATCATGGCGACCAAACTGGTGGCCAACGAGTTTGTGGCGATGATCGAGCTGCAAAAAATTGCCGCCCAGATGACCCCGCGCGGCTTAGGGATCCTGTCGGTGTTCCTGGTGTCGTTCGCGAACTTTGCCTCTATCGGCATTGTGGCGGGGGCGATTAAGGGGCTGAACGAGAAACAGGGCAACGCGGTATCCCGCTTTGGTCTGCGCCTGGTGTACGGCGCGACGCTGGTAAGTTTGCTGTCGGCAAGCTTTGCCGGGTTGTTCCTGTAAGCAGATAACTGCCCGGCGGTTCTGGCAATAATCTGCCAAGAGACCGCCGGGTCAGCACTCGCGAAGAGCATTGTTAGTTGTTGTCCTCCTGACGGCGCAGCAGGTCGTTAACGGCCCGGATGGCCAAAGAATACCCCTCCGCTCCCATGCCGCAAATCACTGCGTTGACCGCACCAGACATAATTGAGTGTCGATGCAGTTCATCCCGTGCATGAATATTCGACAAATGCAGTTCAATCAGCGGCGTGTGGATCACCTTCAGGGCATCAAGCACCGGAATCGAATGAAACGAGAAGCCAGCCGGGTTGATAATCACGGCAGCCCCCTCCTCGAAGGCTTCTTGAATCCAGTCAACCATCACGCCTTCATGGTTGGTCTGGCGGAAATCACATACCAAATCAAGTTCTCCGGCCAGTTGTTCACTGCGTTGGCGTATCTGCTCGAGCGTGGTGTGCCCATAAATGTGCGGTTCACGACGACCCAGCAAGTTCAGGTTAGGGCCGTTAAGGATGAAGACGGTGCGGTTCATGGTCGTCCTGTTGTGTTATTTGAAAAGATGGCTGAGCGGGAGTCGCATCCGTGTCGGGTGCTGCAACGGTATTCAGGTTGATGCCACGGGTTTCAGGACCGATGAGGATCATGGCCAGCGAGATCAGATTAATTACGGCGCACAGCGTCACCAAAGGCCACGGCGAGTTGTTCGACTGACTCATCAGCCACACGGCAATCATTGGCATCGGACCACCGATCAGCAGGTTGGCGCCGGTGTAAGCCAGTGCGGAACCCGAATAACGGACCTGGGTCGGGAACCCTTCAGCGAAGGCCACTGGCTGGATACCGCTCTGAAACTGGGTGAAGCCCAAAAATAACCCCATGATTGCCATGATGGCGGCGACGTTGAGCGTATTAAGAATCGGGAAATAGACGAACAGGATCAGCAATGTCATGCATGAACCAAACGCCAGCGCCTTTTTACGGCCCCAACGATCTGACAAATAGCCCCCCGCCAGCGCGCCGAAAATCGCGCACATGTTAGCCACCATCAATGACATAAAGCCTGTCGACTGGCTAAAACCCAGGTGCTTGGTCAGATAGCTGAGGGAGAAGATCACTATCAGATAGAACAGCGCGGCTGGCGAACAGAAGAAAAACATCAGGCGCAGGATAGTTTTGTAGTGGCTGCTCACAGCAGATTTGAGCGGGCTTTGTTCCTGCTTGACCGGGGTCTTTTTCAAAGCAATGAATGCCGGGGTTTCATCAACTTTCAGCCGGATAAAGATTGCCACCACCACCAGTACGAAACTCATGACGAAGGGGATTCGCCATCCGTAGCTTTCGAACTGTTCGCTTGAAAGTGTCGCGGCCAGCCCCATCAATACGCCGTTGGCTAATATCTGACTCAGAGGTGAACACAAGCCGAGCAGCCCCGAATAACGTCCGCGTCGGTCTGGAGATGCGTGCTCCAGCGCCATCAGTTGTGCCCCGGTCGACTCACCGCCCAGTGCGAAGCCTTGAATGATCCGCAGCAGCACGAGAAGGATCGGAGCCCAAATACCAACCTGCGCATAAGTCGGCAACAGGCCCATCAGTACTGATGCCAGCCCCATCAGGGTCACGGTAGCCAGCATCAGGTTGCGGCGGCCCAATTTGTCACCGAGGTAGCCACAGGTAATCGCCCCCAGCGGGCGGGCAGCCAGACCCACACCGAAGGTTGCAAGCGAAGCGAGCAGACCAGCGGTCGGCTCCATCGCCGGGAAAAACAGTTTAGGTAGAATGGTGGCTGAAACCGCGCCATACAGCGTGAAGTCAAACCATTCCAAAGCAGTGCCAATGGTTGCGGCGGTCACGGCTTTTCGGGGCATATGTAAATCATGACTCTCGTTGCTTGTTGTGTTCATAGAGGTGTCTGTCCTTTATTTTTATGCGTGCAGGTAGGATTTCCATACAACTCCGTTCCGGCATAGGGCGGGCAAGAAACGTCGAAGTAAATAGACATTAGCGCATCCCCTCTACAGAATAATTATCAAAATTACGATAAATCGATAAGCTAACCTTATTAAGGTGGACCATGGAACTGCGTCATTTGAAAGCCTTCACTGTCGCCGCTGATTTGCAGCACTTCAGCAAGGCAGCCGAACAATTGGGCATTGCGCAACCAGCACTGAGCCAATTAATGCGAACACTGGAGTCCGAGCTGGGTCTGGCTCTGTTTCGCCGGGAAAACCGGGGGGTGGTATTGACCGCTGCCGGCGAGGCGTTTTTGCCCCATGCGCGGCAGTCCATCGAGTCCAGTAAACTGGCGATAGCCGCTGCCGGGAGAGCCCGGCGTGGAGAGGTGGGCGAACTCAATATCGGCTATCACTCAGCGTTGTTCGAGGCCCATCTTCCGCAATTACTGCGGCATTACTTCAGCACCTTCCCGGAAGTCAAAGTGTCGCTGGTGGACGCGGGTATTAGCACGCAATTCGACATGTTGCTGAACCACACCCTCGACCTGGCCTTTGCCAGGGTGTTTAAAGATCACCTACCGGACCGTCTTCGGACCCATCAATTCAGCCGGTCCAGGCTGGTTTTGCTCATCCCAGACAACCATGAACTGGCGGAGAGTTTTACTGGCGACCTGTCGACGCTGCGCCATGAGAAATTCGTGTTTTTGCAAGACGCCACGGGCATCGGCCTGACCTCACACACCCTACAGGCGTGCCGACAAAACCACTTGCATCCCGAGAACATAATGTACGTCCCGTCGTTGATGAGTATTCCCGGGTTGGTAGCCGCAGGGATTGGACTGAGTATCGTGCCTGAAACAGTCACGGGTTTAACCATGCCCGGGATACGGATTGTGCCCTTAGCACAACCGGAAATGGTCAGTGAGTTGTTATTGATTTCCAGGATTGATGAGCGTTCAAGCGCGGTACAACACTTTATCAATGAAGCCCATGGCTGGGTTGATAAGGTCTAATATGGTGCGGGTTTACTGATAATTAGCGGGAGTCCCTCAGGGGGATTTCCCGCCATTTTCTTTAGAACTGCACGCACACCGGCTGGTCAACGCGCATCACCGATTCCTGCGCAAAACGGGATTTATAGACCCCACGCAGGGCTTCGATATTGCTTTCGCTCTGCGCATCCTTGCCATGAATCAGCATCAGCGCCTTACTCTGCTCACGCGCCACTGTGCCGTTATTGCCGAGCCACTGTCCGCGCGCATCAAACACCGTCAGGCCGTCTTTGAAGCGCGGCGTGACGTCGTTATCAACAAACTGCTGCCACTCCTGGGCCGTGATGTCTTTCCCGGCCGGGCGGCTCAGGCCGAAGAACAACGTGGTTTGCTGCATCTGGTTTTCCGCTTTGCAGCTTTGCGTGTCTGCGCCTGATTTTTGCGAGGGTGCCGTACACCCGCTGAGGGCGAACGCCAACGCGATGGCGGCGTATCCCATTTTCATTTTGCTTGTCATTGCCTGCTATCCTCATTGTTTTTTGCTGGAAGATATCAGCGCATTTTCAGGTAATTAGCAAGCAAAAAGCCCGCTGACGCGGGCTTGTGAAGGAGGGAAACTTATTCAGGCTGTAAGCGTGACGGAGGCGCTGAATGGTAATGCGCATCCGCTTCGGCAAAGCGTTGTTGCATCGTCGCCGATGGGGCTTTACCCAGCAGGCTAAAGACCACAATCCCGATGCTGCCAAAGATGAAACCAGGGATGATTTCATACAGGCCCAACCAGCCGAACTGTTTCCAGACGATAACGGTCACAGCCCCAATCACCATTCCCGCCAGTGCCCCGTTGCGGGTCATACGTGACCACAGCACCGAGAACAGTACGACCGGGCCAAACGCCGCCCCGAAACCAGCCCAGGCGTAGCTCACCAGGCCCAGCACGCGGTTTTCCGGGTTTGCTGCCAGAGCAATCGCCACCAGCGCAACCACCAGCACCATCAGACGCCCCACCCAGACCAGCTCTTTCTGGCTGGCACCTTTACGCAGGAACGCCTTGTACAGGTCTTCGGTAATCGCACTGGAACACACCAGCAGCTGGCAGCTCAGGGTCGACATTACCGCGGCCAGAATCGCCGACAGCAGGATGCCAGCAATCCACGGGTTGAACAGGATTTGCGCCAGTTCGATAAACACCCGTTCAGCGTTCTGGTTCACCGCTCCCGCCAGATCCGCGTGCGTATTAAAGAAGGCGATACCGAAGAAGCCCACCGAGACCGCACCCGCCAGACACAGAATCATCCACGTCATACTGATCCGACGCGCATGCACGATGCTGTGGTGAGATTCCGCCGCCATGAAACGCGCCAGAATGTGCGGCTGACCGAAGTAGCCCAGGCCCCAACCCATCAGCGAGATGATCGCCACAAAATTCAGGCCTTTGAGCATGTCGACGTTTTCGATGCTCTTTTGCTTAATCACTTCCAGCGAATCGCCGAAGCCGCCGACGGTGATAATCACAATCACCGGGGTCAGGATCAGGGCGAAAATCATCAGACTCGCCTGCACGGTGTCGGTCCAGCTCACGGCCAGGAAGCCACCGACGAAGGTATAGAGGATAGTTGCCGCCGCCCCAGCCCACAGTGCGGTTTCGTAGCTCATGCCGAAGGTGCTTTCAAAGAGACGCGCCCCCGCCACAATGCCCGACGCACAATAGATGGTGAAGAACAGCAGGATCACCAGCGCGGAGATAATACGCAGCACGCGGCTTTTATCTTCGAAGCGACCGGTAAAGTAGTCCGGCAGCGTCAGGGCGTTATTGTTGACTTCGGTGTGCACGCGCAGACGCCCGGCCACCAGCTTCCAGTTAATCCATGCCCCGACACACAGACCAATGGCAATCCAGCTTTCGGAAATCCCGGAGATGAAAATCGCGCCCGGCAGCCCCATCAGCAGCCAGCCGCTCATATCGGACGCACCAGCAGACAGCGCGGTAACAAAAGGGCCCAGACTGCGGCCACCTAAAATATAATCATCGAAATTTTTGGTGTTACGCCAAGCAATAAATCCAATCAGGATCATGCCAAATATATAAACCAAAAAGGTCACCATCATCGGTGTGCTGATAGCCATTAATAATCTCCAGAATAACGCTGTTTTTTTTCCCTTTACCGGAACGAAGTATCGGGTTCTTAGCTACGGCCGGTGCGTATCCTGCCGTATGCGGAATTTATTCACAAACGATTTAACACTGCATTTACAGATAATACATCCCGTCAACAGGATCAATTTCCTATAGGTTGCACTCGCTCACGCTTTTATCGGTTGCACCCTGCAAAAGTGTTAAGCGCCGCATAAAACCGGGCTTCTTCACAATAACGATGTTCATTTTTCAATGTTAAAAAGATTTAACAGGTCATTGCTTTTCCTGATTGCTGGCCAGGTCACACTTAACACGGTTGCACAAAGTTGCAACATGATAGATATTTCTGTGCAACTCAATAACGCAGCAGCAAAGAACAATGGGAGTAACTGGCATGGGCAGCACCACCATGGGCGTAAAACTGGACGACGCCACGCGCGAACGCATTAAAAGCGCGGCAACCCGCATTGACCGCACGCCGCACTGGCTGATTAAACAAGCGATCTTTAATTATCTGGAAAAGCTGGAAAACGACGAAGCGTTACCGGAACTGCCTGCCCTGCTCTCTGGTGCGGCAAATGAAAGCGACGAAGGCGTGATTCAGGTTGAGGAAACGCCACAGCCGTTCCTCGAATTTGCCGAGCAGATCCTGCCGCAGTCGGTGACCCGGTCGGCCATTACCGCCGCCTGGCGTCGGGCCGAAACCGACGCGGTGCCAATGCTACTGGAGCAGGCACGTCTGCCGCAAAACGTGGCCGAAGAAGCGCACAAGCTGGCGTATCAGCTGGCTGAAAAACTGCGTAACCAGAAAACCGCCAGCGGTCGCGCGGGCATGGTGCAGAGCCTGTTGCAGGAATTTTCCCTCTCCTCACAGGAAGGCGTGGCGCTGATGTGCCTGGCCGAAGCGCTGCTGCGTATCCCTGACAAAGCCACCCGCGATGCGCTGATCCGCGACAAAATCAGCAACGGCAACTGGCAGTCACACATTGGCCGCAGCCCGTCGCTGTTCGTGAACGCCGCCACCTGGGGCCTGTTGTTCACCGGCAAACTGGTGTCGACCCATAACGAAGCCAGCCTGTCGCGATCCCTGAACCGCATTATTGGTAAGAGCGGCGAACCGCTGATCCGCAAAGGCGTGGACATGGCGATGCGCCTGATGGGCGAACAGTTCGTCACCGGGGAAACCATCTCCGAAGCGCTGGCCAATGCCCGTAAGCTGGAAGACAAAGGCTTCCGCTACTCTTACGATATGCTGGGTGAAGCCGCGCTGACTGCCGCCGACGCGCAGGCGTATATGGTTTCTTATCAGCAGGCGATCCACTCGATTGGGAAAGCTTCCAACGGGCGCGGGATTTATGAAGGCCCGGGGATTTCCATTAAGCTGTCGGCGCTGCACCCGCGCTACAGCCGCGCCCAATATGACCGGGTGATGGAAGAACTTTACCCACGACTGAAATCCCTGACCCTGCTGGCACGCCAGTACGATATCGGTATCAACATTGACGCCGAAGAAGCCGACCGCCTGGAAATCTCCCTCGATCTGCTGGAAAAACTGTGCTTCGAGCCAGAACTGGCGGGCTGGAACGGCATCGGCTTCGTGATTCAGGCCTACATGAAACGCTGTCCGTTCGTGATTGACTACCTGATCGATCTCGCCACCCGCAGCCGTCGTCGCCTGATGATCCGTCTGGTAAAAGGCGCGTACTGGGACAGCGAAATCAAACGCGCGCAGATGGATGGGCTCGAAGGTTATCCGGTATATACCCGCAAGGTGTATACCGACGTGTCCTACCTCGCCTGCGCCAAAAAACTGCTGGCGGTGCCGAACCTGATTTATCCGCAGTTCGCCACCCACAACGCCCACACCCTGGCGGCGATTTATCAGCTGGCAGGCCAGAACTACTATCCGGGTCAGTATGAGTTCCAGTGCCTGCACGGTATGGGCGAACCGCTGTACGAGCAGGTGGTCGGGAAAATTGCCGAGGGCAAACTGAACCGTCCGTGCCGTATTTATGCCCCGGTTGGCACCCACGAAACGCTGCTGGCGTATCTGGTGCGCCGTCTGCTGGAGAACGGGGCCAACACCTCGTTTGTTAACCGCATCGCCGACACCACCCTGCCGCTGGATGAGCTGGTTGCCGACCCGGTCAGCGCGGTGGAAAAACTCGCCCAACAGGAAGGTCAGGCCGGGCTGCCGCATCCGAAAATCCCGCTACCGCGCGATTTGTACGGCGAAGGGCGGGACAACTCTGCCGGGCTGGATTTGGCGAACGAACACCGTCTGGCGTCGCTCTCGTCATCGCTGCTCAATAGCGCCCTGCAAAAATGGCAGTCAAAACCGATTCTGGAACAGCCGACCGAAGACGGCGATATGCAGCCGGTTATTAACCCGGCGGAGCCAAAAGATGTGGTCGGCTACACCCGGGATGCCACCGAGCGCGAAGTGGAACAGGCCCTCACCAACGCGGTGAACAATGCCCCTATCTGGTTCGCTACCCCGCCGCAGGAGCGCGCCGCGATTCTGGAACGCGCCGCGGTGTTAATGGAAGGCCAGATGCAGCAGTTGATGGGTATCCTGGTGCGTGAAGCGGGCAAAACCTTTAGTAACGCCATCGCCGAAGTGCGTGAAGCGGTCGATTTCCTGCATTACTACGCCGGGCAGGTGCGCGACGATTTCGCCAACGAAACCCATCGCCCGCTTGGCCCGGTGGTGTGCATCAGCCCGTGGAACTTCCCGCTGGCGATTTTCACCGGACAAATTGCCGCCGCCCTCGCCGCCGGGAACAGCGTGCTGGCCAAACCGGCGGAGCAAACGCCGCTGATTGCCGCCCAGGGGATCAACATTCTGCTGGAAGCGGGCGTACCCGCAGGCGTGGTGCAACTCCTGCCAGGCCGGGGCGAAACCGTCGGGGCGCAGTTGACCTCTGACAGCCGCGTGCGCGGGGTGATGTTTACCGGTTCCACCGACGTGGCCACCCTGCTGCAACGCAATATTGCCAGCCGGCTTGATCCGCAGGGGCGTCCAACGCCGCTGATCGCCGAAACCGGCGGTATGAACGCGATGATTGTCGACTCGTCAGCCCTGACCGAACAGGTGGTGGTGGACGTGGTGGCCTCGGCGTTCGACAGTGCCGGGCAGCGCTGTTCTGCCCTGCGCGTCCTGTGCTTGCAGGATGAAATTGCCGACCACACCCTGACCATGCTGAAAGGCGCGATGGCGGAATGTCGAATGGGCAATCCAGGCCGTATGACCACTGACATCGGCCCGGTGATTGATGCCGAAGCGAAGGGCAATATCGAGCGTCATATTCAGGCCCTGCGTGCTAAAGGCCGTCCGGTGTTCCAGGCGGTGCGCGATAACAGCGACGATCGCCGGGAATGGGCGCACGGGACATTTGTGCCGCCAACGCTTATCGAACTGGACAGTTTTGATGAGCTGCAAAAAGAGGTGTTCGGACCGGTGCTGCACGTGGTCCGCTATCGCCGTAACGAACTGCCCGCGCTGGTCTCGCAGATTAACGCCTCCGGCTACGGCCTGACGTTAGGGGTGCATACCCGTATCGACGAGACCATCGCTCAGGTCACGGGCAGCGCTCACGTCGGCAACCTGTACGTCAACCGCAACATGGTAGGGGCGGTAGTCGGGGTACAACCGTTTGGCGGGGAAGGATTATCCGGCACCGGGCCAAAAGCCGGGGGACCGATGTATCTGTATCGCCTGCTGTCGAGCCGCCCGGACGATGCACTGCTCACTACCCTCAACCGTCAGGATGCCGATCACCCGGTTGATGCTCAGCTGAAAACGCTGCTCGAACAGCCTCTGATGGCATTGCGCGAGTGGGCTGGCAGCCGTCCGGCGCTGAAAACCCTGTGCGATCGTTATGGCGAACTGGCCCAGGCGGGAACCCAGCGTCTGCTGCCTGGCCCGACCGGGGAACGCAACAGCTGGACGCTGATGCCGCGCGAACGCGTGCTGTGTCTGGCGGATAGCGAAGACGACGCGCTGACGCAACTCGCCGCCGTGACTGCCGTCGGCAGCGAAGTGCTGTGGCCGGATGAAAGCCTGCACCGCACGCTGGTTAAACAGTTGCCGAAAGCGGTGAGCGAGCGGATTCGTTTCGCCAAACGCGAGCAGATTACCGGGGAAGATTTTGACGCGGTTATCTACCACGGCGACTCCGATCAGCTACGCGAGCTGTGCCAGCAGGTGGCGGCCCGCGACGGGGCCATCATCTCTGTGCAGGGCTTCGCCCGCGGCGAAACCAACCTGCTGCTGGAGCGTCTGTACGTTGAACGCTCGCTGAGCGTCAACACCGCTGCAGCCGGGGGCAACGCCAGCCTGATGACAATCGGTTAAGGTTGTGATTAATTAGGGGCAACGCGCCCCTGTAGGCCCGGTACGCGATAGCGCCACCGGGCTTTTTTTTGGAGAAAACACGATGAAATTGAGTATTATCGCCGCTGCCGCACTGCTTATCAGCACCTCCGTTCTGGCGGAAGATTGTGACAATGCCACCTCACAGGCCGCACTGAACGCGTGCGCCAGCAACGACTATAAAAAGCAGGATGACCTGCTGAATCAGACCTACAAAGAGGCGATGAAACTCGCCACCGACACGCAGAAAACCCAGCTCAAAGCGGCGCAAAAGGCGTGGATTGCTTTTCGAGATGCCGACTGCGCGTTTTTAACCTCCGGCGCTGACGGCGCATCCGTCGCACCGATGGTTCACGCGCAGTGCATGACTGACAAAACCCGCGAGCGCACCGAGCTGCTGAAGAGCACCCTCAGCTGTGAAGAAGGCGATGTGAGCTGCGTTTTCCCCCCGCGCTAACGCAGGCGGATCCCTTCGATTATCATGCGCTGCACGTTCTCCACCGTTTGCTGGAAGAAGGTTTCATCGCGCAACGTTTTACCGGTGACCGCCTCCACCTGCGTGGAAAAATCCGCGTAGTGCTGGGTGGCGGCCCAAATCATGAAGATCAGATGATTAGGGTCGATCGGGGCCAGTTTTCCCTCGCTGACCCAGGCCGAAATAATCGCCGATTTTTCATCGACCAATGATTTCAAATCCCCTGTCAGCTCTGCCATTAACAGCGGCGCACCCTGCAACATCTCAAGGCAGAACAGCCGTGAAGCTTCCGGGTGATCGCGGGAGACTTCCAGCTTGAGGCGAATGTATTCGCCAATCGCCGCCAGCGGGGTGAACTCCTGGCGAAAGGCGCGCAGCGGGGCCAGCCAGATATCGAGGATATTGCGCATCACCGCAACATACAGCGCTTCTTTCGACGGGTAGTAATAGAGCAGATTGGTTTTTGACACCCCCGCCTGCTCCGCCACCTGCTCCAGCCGGGTGCCGTGAATGCCGAATTGCGAGAAGGTGTTTAACGCCGCCGTCAGAATGGCTTCTCGTTTGGCGCTCACCGCCTGGCTACGTTTCCCGGTTTTCTTGCCAGTTGTCGGCCCCATCACGCTCTCCTTATTCCTGCGCCGTACATTTGTTTTCCGCTTCTTCCGTCACGGGCGATAACGCTTTTTTCTTTTTGAATTTTAGTTCGCTGACCAGCACGCCCGCGATGATAAATGCCGCGCCGAGCAGGGCCAGCATCGGTAAACGCTCGCCCGCCATACGGCCAAAAATACCCGCCCACACCGGCTCACCGGTATAAATGACCGTCGCCCGGGTCGGCGACACGCTGCGCTGGGCCCAGTTCATCACCACCTGAATAATGGCGCTGAAAATGCCTAGCCCCAGCGCCACCGCCAGCAGGCCCGGTGAAAAGGACGGCACCGATTCGCCCGCAGGCACCATCATGGTGAAGGCCACCAGCGAGGCGGTCGCCAGCTGAACCACCGTCACCCGACGCACATCGACCTTCCCGGCCCAGGCGCTGATTAAAATGATTTCTGCGGCGATCGCCAGCGCGCCTGCAAGGGTGATTAACTCCCCTGCGCCCAGCGCTAATACATTGCCTTCCGGGCCGGCCAGCAGCATCAGGCCGATAAACGCCAGCGCAATGCCAATGCAGGACATTAAACCCGGCATCCGCCCCAGACACAGCCATTGCAGCAGGGGCACCAACGGAACGTACATCGCGGTAATAAAGGCGGATTTACTGCTGGATATGGACTGTAAGCCCCAGGTTTGCAGGCTGTAGCCAAACGCGATAGCAATGCCGATGACCACCCCCGCTTTCAGCTCAAGCCGGGTTAACCCGCCAAGCCGCCGCCAGGACAGCAACCCCACAGCCAAAGCCGCCGTGGCAAAACGCAGGCCAACAAAGAAGAAGGGATCGCTCAGCGTCACGGCGTATTGCACCGCAAGGAACGTGCCGCCCCAGAACATGGTTATCACAATCAGGAGCGCTTCCTGAGGTTTTATCGAAAATTGATAGCGAGACAGAAGGGACATAACACCGCCGGGATGACATTCAGCCCGTCAGTTTGCAGATTCCCACCAGGCTCTGCAACCACCAGAAATGAAAAAACCGCCGGGATAACCCGGCGGCGGGGATTGATGGGCTCAGGTCGCCACATCATACGGCGTCAGACCACTAGCTGTTACGATTGCTGCCGTGGCTGTTCTTACCCCCTTTTTTGCCCGCTTCAGAGGCGCGTTGAGGATCGTTTTTGAAGTTCCCCCCGCTGTGCTGGCCACCTTTACGACCTGCTTCTGATGCTCTATCACGGTCTTCGGCAAAGTTGCCGGAACCGCCACGATGGTTTGCCATTACGGACCTCCAATCAATTGGTCAGACATCATATTGCATTACGTGAGTGTGGAAGATTCCACTGCGCGACCTCAGGGCAACACCCTGTTCGTTGCCGCGTGGAACTAAGCTTAGTGGAACCCGCTCATTCCTCCAGCAAACGGTAATATCCTGCAACATGCCCCAGGCATAAAGGGTGAGATTGCCGCTGCGTGGTGCATAAGCGATTCTTATGACTTGCAAAAAATACCGTCAGGAAAGTGTGTCATTGTTCTACAAACCTCACGCCGTGCCACCGCTATCCTCAGGTTATCCGCTGCACAAGGTTGACCTTAGCCACTCTGTGACCAACACTTTCAGAAGTCTTGGGCTAAAACACAGTGTCATTACGGAGAATAAGGCTATGAGTGGAAACGCAAAAATTCTGGTTCTTTTCTATTCCATGTACGGACACATCGAAACAATGGCGCAAGCCGTTGCGGAAGGTGCGAACAGGGTGGATGGCGTTGATGTGACGGTGAAACGCGTGCCGGAAACTATGTCGGCGGAAGTGTTCGCCAAAGCGGGCGGGAAAACGCATACCGCCCCGGTGGCCACGCCGCAGGAGCTGGCTGATTACGATGCCATTATTATCGGCACCCCGACCCGCTTCGGCAATATGGCCGGGCAAATGCGCACCTTCCTCGATCAAACCGGCGGCCTGTGGGCCTCGGGCGCACTGTACGGCAAACTCGCCAGCGTGTTCAGTTCTACCGGCACCGGCGGCGGCCAGGAACAAACTATTACCTCCACCTGGACCACCCTTGCCCATCACGGGATGATTATTGTGCCAATTGGCTATGCCGCGCAGGAACTGTTTGACGTTTCTCAAGTCCGCGGCGGCACGCCGTATGGCGCCACCACCATTGCAGGCGGGGACGGTTCCCGTCAGCCAAGCCAGGAAGAGCTATCAATTGCTCGCTATCAGGGTGAACACGTTGCCAATTTGGCCGTGAAATTTAAAGCGTAATCTTCTGTAAGGAGGAGTGATATGCCAACACAGGAATCCAAAGCGCATCGCGTGGGCGAATGGGCCAGCTTGCGTAATACCTCGCCGGAAATCGCGGAAGCCATTTTTGAAGTGGCGCAGTACGATGAAAAACTGGCGGAGAAAATCTGGGAGGAAGGCAGCGATGAAGTGCTGACGCGCGCCTTCGATAAAACCGATAAAGACGCGCTGTTCTGGGGCGAACAAACTATCGAACGTAAAAACGTCTAAAACAATAACTCCCCCGTCCTGCGGGGGAGTCTGCTTTTATTTCGCCGCGTTATTTAACACCGCATTGAATTTATCCACCGGACAGAAACCCTCCGCATCCACCGGGCAGCCTTTCAGTTCCAGCGTCACGCGCTGCGGCGGGGCTTGCAGGGTCAGCGCATCGGCGTTTCGCAGCTGTTTAGTGCTCTGATAGACATACTCAATTTTCATCAGTTCACGATTACCGCTGGTATCATGCCAGCGCTGGAAGACGATTTTGCCGCCAATCGGGGTGCGTTCGTACTGGTCATGCAGCTGATAGGGTTTGAAATCCAGCGCCATTAACAGCGACGCGATGTTGGAGTCGTGCCCCACCAGCAGCGTGACTTTCGCCGCTTTGCTGGCATCGGTCACCAGCGTTTTATCAATGTATTTCACCAGCGGTGCAGCCACATTGCGCGCCACCTCCGGCGAGGTAAACAGGCTGTCCTGATAGCCGTTTTTCAACTCTGAGAGCACGCGCCACTGCTGATCGGTTTTGATCTCCCCCCACGCCACCTGATCGAGCGGGAACCCTTCGTAGTATTGCAGCGTGAAAGCGTCCACCAGCGAGTTACCGATTTTCAGCGGCCCGGACACGCCCGGCTCTTTCTCAAACGGCGCGCTGAAGGTGTCTTTCTCATCGCTCAGCGAACAGGCCTTTTTCTCTTTGCAGGTTGGCGAGTTCTGATAGTCGACGATCTTCTCCAGCAGCTTGTAGCTTTCGCCCAGATTCATCTTCTGCCGCTCTTCTGCCATTGCCTTCACCGCCTGCTGGCTAAACGCCGGAGAGGAATCGGTGATCACCGGGTTGAAGGTCGGGTCCATGGTGCCCATTTTTTCCTGATGATGAACCGGGACATCGCAGCCCGGGAACGCGCCGGTGATAAAGAACTGCGCCGTCGCCACGGTGCGTTGCAGGCTGTTGGCGTAGGCATACACGGCGTCAGACGGCGGACACTCCCCGGCGGTAATCATCCCCTGCTCGGCCAACCACTCGCGCATGTAATGGCCCATATACACTTCGAGCACGCCGCCTTTGGTGGTCAGCTGTCCACCTGGCACATCCCACTCTGGCCATTTGTTTGGCGTGGATTGTTCGAGCACGCTGCCGTTATTGGCGAGCGGGGCACGCAGGTTGTGTCGACTCATGATCAACACCTGCTGGAGTTGATAACCCTGCGGCGCGGTTTGTGCCTGCCCCCCGAAGGACGCCAGTAAAGCCCCCATTACCACCACCGCCAGTGCGCTTTTTCTCATTCCTTGGTCCTCATGCGTTAATGAATTGCCTTAAGTGTGACAGAATTATGACAACTTACCGGGAAGCGCGCCGCAAACTGGCGATTTTATCTTCGGTTACGAGCCGAGATGCCCTCATCCGGCAGGTCCTGTGCTACATTTTCCGCAGATGAGTCAGGGATCCCCATGAATACGTTATTCAAAAAACTCAGCACGATTAAAACGGTTTTGCCGCCCCACCGCTGTATTGGGCTGCTGACGCTGGTTATTGGCTGCGTGTTTCTCAAACCGCTGCTGCTGCACATTTACCATTTCATCCCGCAGGCGCGGGGCACCTTTACCGGCTGGAAAGATCTCATTTCGACCTTCGGTCTGCTGACGCTGCCGCAGGTGGTGCTCGGCATCGCGATGGTGCTGATGAGTATAGGTCTGTTCCTGCGTGCGCGGGTGGCGTGGTCATTTACATTGATTCTGCTGGTCGCCGTGGCGCTGTTTAACTATTTACTGCCGGGCGGCAGCCAGCATATCGGCAACTTTGCGCTGTTCGATTGCCTGTGCCTGCTGTGGTTCTGGCGCGAGTTCAGCCAGTCGAGCCTGGCGGCCGGGACGCTGTTCGCGCTGATAAGCTTTGCCTCGCTGCTGACCTACGCCCTGTGCGGCTCGCTGTATCTAGGGGAAGAGTTCCACCCGGTGATTGATGAGCTGTCGACCGCGCTCTATTTTTCGACGGTCAGTATGTCTACCGTCGGTTTTGGCGATATCGTGCCGGCCACCCCGTCGGCACGCCTGTTCACCGTCTCGATTATTATTCTGGGCATCACCGTGTTTGCCACGTCGATCAGTGCGATTATCGGTCCGGTGATTGGGGGCAACCTCAAACGTATGATTAAAGGAAGAATTTCACACGCTATGCGCAAAAATCACATGATCATTATCGGCGCGACTCCACTGGCGCTGAGCGTTTATAACGGCCTGAAAGAGCGCGGGGATACCGTGACGGTGATCGTTCCGCCCGGCGTGGCCCACGATTATCCGCCGGATACCGATCTGATTACCGATGACCCATCGTCAGACAAAACCCTGCGGGACGCGGGCGCGGATAAAGCGCGTTATATTCTGGTGCTGCGCAATGACGATTCTGATAACGCGTTTATTGTGCTGGCGGCGAAAGAAGTGGTGGGACCGGAGACCAAAATTCTGGCGCTGGTCAATTCCGATAAAAACCTGAAAAAGATTAAACGCGTTCAGCCGGATATCGTTTTCTCGCTGCAAACCCTCGCCAGCGAAATGCTGCTGCGTAAGCTCAGCGGAGAAAATATGGATACCGATAATCTGATGGAACTGCTGTTCCAGGATGGGCATTAAATAAAATGCCCGGCGGCGCTACGCTTGCCAGGCCTACCAAATCAGTAGGCTCGCGCAAGCCCAGCGCCGCCGGGCAGTTCAGAAGATTAATTATTCGGTCACGCTTTTCTTCACGTCTTCCGCACCGGCTTTGGTTTTATCCCAGGCTTTGGCGCTACCTTCTTTGGTCGCGTTCCAGGCTTTTTCAGAGCCCTGCTTGGTTTTATCCCACGCCTTCTCGCTTCCCTCTTTGGTGCGGTTCCACGCTTTCTGGCTGTCCTGCTTAATGTTGTCGGTCGCAGAACCGTCGCTTTGCGCTTTATTCACCTGCTCCTGGGTGCGGTGCTCGGTCTTATGCAGTTTTTCTTTTGCTGTATCGGCACCCTGATGGGCGGCCTGAACGGTGTCGTCTGTAGCATGCTGAATTTCACCCTGCGCCAGCGCGCCGGTAGTGATAAACATAAGGGACAGTGCAATTGCAGTCTTTTTCATTATCTGTATTCCTTTTTATCAGAGTCCGGCTATTACTGTATTTTTCAGCAAACGAAGCGGCAAGACGATTATTCCTGGATTGGTGACAGAGGTTTTACTTTGTCAATCACGCGCTGCGTTGAGAATAGCTTCGCGTGATAGCGATTGGCTGGGCGATAAATGGGAGTATCTGTTCCGTACCTCCGGCGATGATTTTGGCTGATCTTAGGCCGCCAGCACGCACGCCTGGCCGGTTACCGCCAGTGAGACCTGCATCCCCACCCGCCACTGTTGCTGGCTGACGGTTTTAAGCTGCAACGGCGCAGACCACTGCGGTGATGACAGCGTCAGCGTCGACAGATAGCCGGTAAAGTCCACGTCGCTGATGGTGACCGCCTGGGAGCCGCTGTCCGGCGAAATCACGATTTGCTCAGGGCGCAGCATTACCCGCCGCTCACCCGAGAGCTGTGGATGGCTTACCGGGATCACGCCTAAATCGCAATGGGCAAAACCGTTGTTGACCTGCGCGGAAAACATCAGCGCATCGCCGAGGAACAGCGCGGTGGCTTCATCCACCGGTTGCGAATACACCTCGGCGGGCGAGCCGACCTGGGTAAAGCGGCCTTCGCGGATCACCGCAATCTGGCTGGCGAACGACAGGGCTTCGTGCTGATCGTGAGTCACCAGAATTGAGGCTACGCCCGCATGGGCCAGCAGATCGGCCGTGGCTTTTCGGGTCGCGGCGCGCAGGCCGGTATCCAACGCCGAGAACGGCTCATCCAGCAGCATCAACACGGGCTCCTGCGCCAGCGCCCGGGCCAGCGCCACGCGCTGCTGTTGTCCGCCGGAGATCTCATGCGGCCAGTGATGCTGCAAACGGTTATCGAGTGATACCAACTCCATCAACTCGGCGACCCGGCGGCGGGTCTCATGCTTCGAGCCACTCAGGCCGTAAGCAATGTTGTCCCCCACTTTCATGTGCGGGAACAGCGCGCCTTCTTGGGGGACAAAACCAATCCCGCGCTGATGGGCCGGAATAAAGGTGTTCTGATCGTAAAGGGTGGTGCCAGACAGCGTGATTCGCCCGCTGTCGGGGGTTTCGAACCCGGCCAGGATGCGTAATAAGGTGGTTTTTCCGGAGCCGGACGGTCCGACAATCACCGTCCGGCTGGCGGGCAGGACCGATAAACTCAGGTTTTCCAGCACCGTTGTCTGGCCAAACTTTTTAGAAATGTTCGCTAATTCAATCATTTTACAGACCTGCCAGTTTTTGCGACTGCACGTACAGAATACCGGTTAAAGGGAGAGAGATAAGGACCATCAGCAACGCATAGGGCGCGGCGGCAACGTAATCGATTTCACTGGTCAAGGCCCAGAATCCGGTCGAAAGCGTGCGGGTGCCCAGAGGCGACAGCAGCAGCGTGGCGGTCAGTTCGTTGGTAATCCCCAGGAAGACCAACGCCGCACCTGCCGCCGCTCCCGGTGCCGCCAGTCGAAGAGTAATCGTCCCGATGGCCCGGGCCTGCGTTTTGCCTAAACTGCGGGCGACGTTTTCCAGCTCAACCGGCGCCTGGGCGATCCCGGCGCGCAGGTTAATCAACGCCCGTGGAGTGAACATCAGCAGGTACGCGAGGAACAGAGTGATTTCGGTCTGATAGATGGGCCGCATGTAGTGAATGGTCACCGTGACCAGCGCCAGGGCGACCACAATCCCGGGCAGCGAACTGGCAAAATAGTTGCAGCCTTCCAGCACCCGGAACAACGGGCGCGGATAACGCACCGACAGCCACGCAATCGGGATGCACGCCAGAACAATCACCAGCGCGCCTCCGGCTGCCAGCAGCAACGTCTGGCGCAGCGACAGCCAGAGATCGGCCTGAGCCCAGTTGTCTACACCGCCGAGCCACAACCAGCGGAACAGCACCGCTAACGGCACCACCAACGCCAGGGCAATAATGCCCCCGGCAAACAGCTGCCCGAAGACGCTTTGCAGCCGGGTCAGGCGGCGGTAATGCTGTTCACGCGGGGAACCGGCCCCCACCCGGGCATAACGGGCTTTCCCGCGCGTCGCCCCTTCCAGCGCCAGGAACATCAGGCAGCATAAGGCCAGTACGCCCGCCAGCATATTGGCCGCCGGGCCGCTAAAGGTCGACTGGAACTGGTCGTAAATGGCGGTGGTGAACGTATCAAAACGGATCATCGCATACAGGCCGTATTCCGCCAGCAGATGCAGAGTCACCAACAGCGCCCCGCCCCAGATAGCCAGCCGGAGCTGTGGCAGGACTATCCGGAAGAAAATGGCCCACGGCGGCGTACCGAGCGAGGCGGCAACATCCTCTAAGGTTGGGTCGAGGCGACGCAGCACCGCGGCCACGGGCAGATAAATAAACGGATAATAGGCCAGCACCGAGAGAAACACCCCGGCGGATAAACCGTGCATCGAGGGCACGGCGCTGACCCAGGCGTAGCTTTGCACAAACGCCGGGATAGCCAGCGGGGCTACCGCCAGCATCGACCAGATACGCTTCCCGGCAAGCGAAGTCCGTTCTGTCAGCCAGGCCAGCAGCGTGCCGGTAAACACCGAAAGCGGAACCGCAATCACCACCAACAGCAGCGTGTTGCTGAGCAGCTCAGCCACACGCGGGCGGAAAATGAGTGCCTTGACGGTTTCCCAGCCGGTATCAAACCCCACCGCCACCACAAACGCTGGCGGTATCAACGACAGCATCGAGAAAAAAATTGCCAGCAACACCATCACCAACGCAGGACGGCGCTGCCCATCACGAGTCTGTACGCGTTGACACTCGGAAACGTTAACCACTGACATCAGGCACTCACCACCGCAGTATTAGAGAAGGCCAGCTTCAGTCATCAAATCAATGACTTTTTTGCTATTGAGCGATGACGGTTCAACCTTTGGTGCATCCAGGTCTTTCAGCGGAACCAGTTTAGGGTTGGACTGGGCGTCAACGCCGACCGCATATTCAAACGCGTCATTGGTACGCAGCATATCCTGACCGGCTTTACCGGTAATCCACTTCATAAAGGCCTGAGCCTGCGGCTGATGTTTGCTGGAGGCCAGCACGCCGCCGCCGGAGATGCTGACAAACGCCCCCGGATCCTGATGTTTGAAGTAATAGAGTTGGGTATTTTTACTGTTTTCGCCGGTTTTCGCCTGGTCAACAAAACGGTAGTAGTGATAAATCACCCCGCCATCAATCTGCCCCGCGTTGACCGCTTTCATTACCGTGCTGTTACCTTTGTAGGCCACGAAGTTGGTTTTCATCGCTTTCAGCCAGTCGAGGGTCGCTTTCTCCCCTTTCAGCGCCAGCATGGCACTGACGATTGCCTGGAAATCCGCCCCGGATGGCGATGCCGCCCAGCGCCCTTTCCACTCAGGTTTGGCGAGATCCATCAGCGATTTCGGCAGTTCTGCCTCTGACAGTTTCGCCGGGTTATACACGAATACCGTGCTACGGGCGGCAATGCCCATCCAGCGGCCATGCTCGGGACGCCAGGCCGGTGCCACCTGGCTCAGCGTGTCTTTATCCAGCGGCGCGAACAGTTTAGCGTTATCCACCAGCACCATCGCAGGGGAGTTTTCCGTCAGGAATACGTCGGCCGGAGAGGCGCTGCCTTCCTGCACCAGCTGGTTGCCCAACTCGCTGTCGCCGCCGTTGCGCAGCGTGACTTTAATGCCGGTCTCTTTGGTGAACCCGTCCACCCACGACTTAACCAGATTTTCGTGCTGGGCGTTGTACACCACGATACCGTCAGTGTTATCCGCTGCGCTGGCCAGGGGCGACACCAGCATTGATGAAGTCACAACTGCAATTGAGCAAAGCGTCGATACGCTAAATTTCATCCGTTAAACCCTCATTAAAATGAATACATCACATCAGAGTGCATAGCGGGCGGATTACAGCACAACATCATTTGAATGATAATGAAAATAGTTATCATTTTTAAACAAAGGTGAAAAATTCGGTCGAATTAGGATTTCCTGAGATAAAAATCCTCTGTTGGCAGTGAGGGTGTATCAATGCTTAATAAAACCTTAGGTAAACAGTTTTGCGTTCAGAACGGACGCGAAGATATGCCTTAAAAATTTTGTTGTATGCTTTACGGTGTTACGCGAATAATCCATAAAAATGCTTCGAGGTCATAGTGAATTCACTCAAATTCGTTATGCAGTTGTTGGTATGGTGCGCGCTCTATTTTGCTCTTGGGTATATCTCACTTTTCCTCGATGACCCGGTAAGCCAGGTTTCCTTTGTCTGGTTCCCGGCAGGCCTTGCCGTGAGCGCCTTCCTGTTGACCTCGCGCCGCCGTTGGCCGTGGCTGTTTCTGGGCTTGTTTATCGTCAGGACGGGGCTGGATGTGACCCTCCGCCACTCCCTTGAAACCTCTCTCGTACACTCAGTCATCTCATTGAGCAACGACCTGGCGATTGCCTGGTGCGTACGGCATTTCACCCGCCCGCACGACAGGTTGCACAGCCTCGGGGTCTGGCTCGCGGCCACGTTACTGACCAGCGCCGTGGCCGCCACGCTGGGCGGCGCATGGGTGGTTTTGCGCCATGAAGTGGACTTCGTTCAGACGCTGTGGATTTGGTGGTCGGCCAACGTGGTGGGCACCATTTTGTTGACCTCGATTGTGATGGGCCTGTTCTGGCGGCAGGCAGCGGATATGCGGCGTCATTGGCTGACGGGCGGTGTGCTGTGGCTGTTGCTCTGCCTGAGCGCTGTATACGTTTTCCATCAGCCGATTGGCGGCCCTCGGGGTGAAGCCTTCTTGTTCAGCCTGGCCTGTATTCCCGTGATGGTGATGATAGCTATCCCGGTAGTCAGCGGGAATCAGCTGGGCGCGGCGGCGTTTCTCAGTTTTTGTATTATCGTGATTTATTATTCATGGCAGCGTAATGGCCCGCTCTTTATCCCTGGCTTAAAACCGGGTGAACCGCTTTTGCTGGCCCAGTGCTATCTGTCCGGCACCGCCCTGCTGCTGATTTTTATCTATTTCCTGAGACACTCACCCAAAACTTACCCTAAAGCATCCTGGTATCTGGATCCCCGAAGCGGTCGTCTGACCTGGGATGACCGTTCACCGAATGCGCTCACCCAGCAACTGTCGACCATTCGTGACACCGATCAGTTGCTGTCGCTGATGTCGCCCGGCGATCGTCAGATCATGCGTGAACGATGGGCCCGCGTGCAGAGCGGCAGCGCCATCAAAGGGTCGTTTCGATTTTTACTTACGCTTTCTCCGACCCTCACATTGCATCTTCAGGAAACAAAACTGATTGCCTTGCAGCAGCCTGACGGCGTGGTGCTGATTGGCTACTGGGCGGGCGAATCTCAGGGCCAGGGATCGGCTCGCGTTATCAAGGGGACGTAATCCATGCTGCAGGTTGCACTGTTACTGATGGGCGTGAATTTTCTGCGAAAAGCCGCGCCGGTGCTAGCCGTGGTCGGCATCCTCTGGGGCGCTCTGGGCATCTCTATCTTCCTCGATGGGATGGAAGGTATGCGCTATTTCCCTTTTCATGTCTTTGGCATTCTGCTGCTGATTGAAAGCCTAACCACGCTGCTGTTGGCGGGCAGCGCCAAGGGGGCGCAAAAGTCAGTGTTTTATTTCAAAGGCGGCATCTTCTGCTTTATTGCGGTTCTGATTCTTTCCGGCCGGGAGAGTAGCAATCTGTTACTGGCCATTTTGTTCGGCTTCGCTTTTTTCATCACCGGACTGTTTGTGATGGCGTCCGCGTGGGTGGTGCGTTACGAAAACTGGCGGCGGGTGTTTCTCGGCGGGGCGGCGCAACTGGCGTTTGCCCTGTTCCTCTTTCTACCGTATCCCACTCACCACCACGGCACCATTTCACAGTTTCTCGGCGTGATTATGATTCTGGGCAGCATCCAGTGCCTCCGCCTGGCCAGGCGTGCCTTTCGGCTGCGTGAAGGGGCGGCCTCAGAATGGGTGGACGACGCGCCCGCCGCTGGGCCCTTAATTGTGCATGTCTGGACCCCGGAGGGATCGTCGGGAAAATCGCCCGTTCCCCGCCCGGTGATCAATCGCTACATCGCCGCGGTCGATATTGACGGGGTGATCTCGACCGGGCACGCCGCGCTGGAAATGTCACCCGATGTGTATATCAGCCTGTATCCCGCCGTCGATATCGACCGTTCGCCATCGGAGTTTTTTAACACCCTGAAAGCGATTCAGGAAAATAACGTGCCCGGTCAATTTCAACCGAGCTATCAGCAGGAGGCCGCGGCCTGGTGCGACTCCGACCGAAAAATCATCTTCCAGCATTACAACGCCAGCGCCTTACGCCGTTATTGGGAAAGTTACCGCGAGGTGAACACCTACAACCTGACGTGGCGCAACTGTTCCAGCAGCGTGGCGTATGGGCTTGAAGCGGCGCTCGAGGGCGTTCTCTCCGACGGGCGGGGATGGTTGCATTTCATCCGCTTATTTTTCATGCCGGAGCTGTGGATTGCCGCCCAATTGCGAAAGCGTGCCACCACCATGGCCTGGACTCCCGGCCTGATGCTGGATTATGCGCGGGCGTTACACGTGCTGGTTCATCCGACGCAACACTCGTGGCTGCAGCGCTGGAAGCAGCAGCTGGACAGGACAGGTTGATGGCAGCTCAAGGGGGAATAAACACGGTATTACCGAGCTCACCTTAGGGGTGAGTTATCGCTTTTAACTAACGGTCATTCCTGACAATAAGGACACGCGAAATGATAAAAAATGCAGTGGTATGCAGCGTAGTCGTTCTCTGTACGGGCCCTGTCTGGGGGGCGGACTATCTTTCCGGCCAGCAACAACAATACATTCATGATGGTTTTTCCCTTACCACCTCGCTCGGTTATATGGGGGGAGAGTCTAAAGAATATGTTTATGACAATAATAAGCTCCTCAGTCGCCTTGACTGGAAAATCAAGAATTCGGCGATCCTCAAAATGGAGGCGAATTACGATCTCCTTCCGTGGTTAAGCGTTAACGCGGCAGGCTGGACGTCGCTGGCCTCCGGTTCCGGTCATTTAAATGATTTTGACTGGCAGGATCCTAACTCTTCGTCGAAAACCGACAGTTCGTCCAGTCGGGCCATTTTGAATGAAGCCAATCAATACGATCTGAGCCTCCGGGGATGGGTGCTCAATAACGAAACGTACAAGGCTGGCGTCATTGCTGGTTATCAGGAAAGTCGTTTTAGCATGACCGGCAAAGGGGGGACTTATGACTATGCCGGAACCGATGCCAACGGTCAGTACGATCCCAACCTCCCTCGCGAACACGGCTCCTTCCCGCCGAATCAATCCGTTATCGGCTACAAACAAACCTATCGTGCCCCTTATATCGGTCTTATCGGTAAATACGCCATCAATGATTTTGAATTTAATGCACTGCTGAAATACAGCCATTGGGTGGATGCCAAAGATAACGACAACCATTATTTAACCGGGGCAACCAGCGCGACGAATACCCACAATGCAGAGTTGTGGGCGGGTCAAATTAACGCCGGATACTGGGTGACATCCCAGGCAAAAGTATTTACCGAGGCCGACTATACCTATTATCCCAACAAAAAAGGAAAGATTGAACAATGGGATAGCAATGGTTATCAGTCAGCGTCCAGTGGGGGTGGCATTCAGAACAGGAACTGGACCATTACCGCGGGGCTACAGTATTTATGGTAAACAAGTGAAGGCCTCAGATGTTATTTAATAAGCGGATATTAGCCGTCATCTTTTCGGTGACGGTATTCAGCTTGACCTACGGCCTCAGCTCGCCCTTACTGGCCTTTAAACTGACCCACGCAGGGATGAGCGAAAGCCTGGTGGGCGTTAATGCCGCGATGCATGCCGCCGGGGTATTCGCCATCGCTCCCTTTTTGCCTGCGTTATTCCGGCGATTTTCCCCCGCGACCTTAATGCTGGCCTCGCTCGGGGCTATCGCCGTTATTTTCATCCTGTTCGGCATAGTGGGACTGCCATTCTGGTTTCTGTTAAGAATGGGCCTCGGCCTGTTCAGTGAACTCATCATGGTCCAAACCGAGACCTGGCTGAATGGCAACACGGTCGAACGCGCCAGAGGCAAAGTGCTGGCCCTGTATACCGCAGGCATGTCGCTCGGGTTCGCCACCGGGCCGTTGATTCTCGCCTGGACCGGCAGCGATGGAAATCTGGCGTTTTATGCCGCCTCCCTACTGGCGGCTATCGCCATGGTGCTGGTCATCATCTTCGGGATGCCGCGCGTGGAGGCTGTAGAGGACGCCCCGGACGGCTTTCTCCGCAGCCTGAAATTGGCCGCGCTACCGATTATGGCAACGGTGCTCAATGCGGCGGTCGAAATGCTCGGCATGAATTTCCTCTCCCTCTACGCCATTAAACTGGGCTGGAGTGAATCTGCCTCGGCATTGTTGATTTCAGTGCTGATGTTTGGCGCGATTGCGTTGCAGCTGCCGATTGGCTGGCTGGCCGATAAGGTCAACAGGCTGGCGTTGATGCGCATCCTGGCCTTTATCGCCGCGGGGCTGGCCTTTATCTGGCCGACAATCCTCGCCGTCCATTGGCTGTCGTACGTGATGCTGTTTATCTGGGGAGGCATTTTTGTCGGGATTTACACCGTGGCGATCACCTGGGTAGGTGAGCGTTTCCAGGGCGGCCAACTGGCAGGGATTTATGCCGCCATGTCTGTCGCCTGGGGCGCAGGCGCATTAGCGGGCCCGCTGCTGGGCGGCGTTGCGATGCAGTATTCGTTACACGGCCTGCCGTGGCTGACCGGGGCGATGTGTTTGGTTTTTGCGGTAATCAGTTTAAGACCGGCGTTCAGGACGCTTAACTGAGTACTGGGGAGGTTTTAGAACGCGCCCAAAGCAATAAGGGGTTACCTTTCGGTAACCCCTTATCTAATTTGGCGGAAGCGTAGAGATTCGAACTCTAGAACCCTTTCGGGTCGCCGGTTTTCAAGACCGGTGCCTTCAACCGCTCGGCCACGCTTCCTAAGTGGGACGCACTATAAACACCCCCGAACTTTCTGTAAACCCCTCTTTTGTTCGTTTGCCTGAAAAACAGTCAAATCGGTGTTATTTGGCTGAAATAACAACATATTGAGCAGTTATTCAGCACACTTTTCTACATTAAAGCCTTTAATGCTTTTTGATGTACATGTCTTTGGTGTAGTAGTAGCCGAGCTTATCAGGGGTAAATCCACCCACCCACGGCTTCACGAGGTGTGTGCGCACGTAGTGATAGACCGGAATCGCTGGAACATCCTGACCCAACAAGTCTTCGGCCTGCTGATAGAACCTGCCGCGCTCAGCGGTATCTTTGGCTTTCGCCGCGTTGTGCAGGGCGTCATCGTAGGCTGGATTGCTGTATTTAGAGGTGTTCTCGCTGTCGCCGGTGCGGAAGTTATTCAGGAATGTCGCGGCATCATCGTAATCGGCGATCCACGCATAGCGCACCGCATCGAAATTACCGGTGTGCATGGTGTCGAGCATGGTCTTCCATTCCTGGTTTTGCAGTTTCGCCTCAACGCCGAGGTTTTTCTTCCACATCGAACTGACGGCAATCGCGATTCGCTGGTGCGATTCAGAGGTGTTGTACAGCAGGTTGAACGACAGCGGATGGTTTTCCCCAAACCCGGCTTCGGCAAGCAGCTTTTTGGCCTCGGCAATGCGTTTTTCCTGCGGCCAGCTGGCGTAATCCGGGCCGTGCAGCGTGACGCCACCAATCTCAGGCTGGCTGATGAGCCACGCGGGACGCTGCCCCTGCCCTAATACTTTATTGGCGATGATGTCTTTATCTAACGCCATGTTCAGCGCCCGACGTACGCGCGCATCGTTGAACGGTGCTTTAGTGGTGTTGAACTGGTAATAGTAGGTGGCAAGCTGCGGCGAAACGTCGACCTGATCGCCCATGGTTTTCTTGAGCATGGCAAACTGGTTAATCGGCAAGGTATAGACGATGTCAATTTCACCAGCCTTGTAGCGGTTCACGTCGGCAGCCTCGGAGTGAATCGGCAGGTAGGTCACTTTATTAATGACCGTATGCGCATCGTCCCAATATTTGGCATTACGTACCGCAATAATCCGCTCGTTCACTACCCACTGCGAAAGCTTATACGCCCCGCTGCTGACGAAATGTTCCGGCAGCGTCCATTTATCACCAAAGCGATTGACTAGCACCTGGTCGACCGGCACCAGCGACGGGTGCGCCAGCATCGCGAGGAATGCCGCATTCGGCTGCGTGAGCGTGACCTGTAGGGTGTTGTCATCCAGCGCTTTCACGCCCAACGTATCCGGGGTCTTTTTCCCAAGCGCAATGTCGGCGGCATTTACGATATGCATGTTGCCCGGATAACTGGCGTAAGGCGATGCGGTTTTTGGCGAGACCAGACGCTGCCAGCTCCAGACAATATCCTGCGCGGTGATGGCCGTACCGTCGGACCAGGTAATGCCAGGGCGCAGATGGAAAGTCCAGACGGTGTTGTCTTTATTCTCCCATTTCGCAGCCAGACGCGGCTCTATACTGCCGTCCGGTTTAACCGCCACCAGCCCGTCAAACAGGTCGCTGATGATGTTGAACTCGACGTCGCTTTCCACCTTATGCGGGTCGAGCGAGGCCGGTTCATTGCCGTTATTTCTGACCAGTTCCTGTTTGTCTGCCAGCGGTGTTCCCTCCGGAACCTGAGCCGCCCAGGCTAGTGATGCACTACCGATCAGCCCGACGGCGAGTAATGCCCGCGTAATGTGATTGCATTTTTGTGGGTTCATATCCATTGCCTTATTGATTTCATTATTGATGACACCGCCTTCAGTGTTAGCGGTGGTTTTATAAGAACGCAATATTTTTCAGTGACCTATAAGATGTCGATCTGACTAATCCACGAAAAGCAACGAAGATGCTGCCACGAATTTTATCGTCGATATAATCGTCTGTTTATGAAGGGGAACGAGTCGGTAAAGATGGGTAAAAGCACTAGAGCTTTGGACTTTGTTTCCATATTCTCAGTAGTTATTACACCTGTCATCAATAATAGAGAGTGACTATGGATCGCATTATTACCTCATCGCGTGACCGTACATCGCTACTGAGCACGCACAAAGTTCTGCGCAATACCTATTTTCTGCTCAGCCTGACGCTGGCATTTTCGGCAATCACCGCCACGGCCAGTACCGTGCTTATGCTGCCATCGCCGGGGTTGATCTTGACGCTGGTGGGTATGTACGGCCTGATGTTCCTGACCTATAAACTGGCGGATAAACCCACCGGTATCCTGGCGGCGTTCGCCTTCACCGGCTTCCTGGGTTATATCCTGGGGCCAATGCTGAACGCCTATCTGTCTGCCGGAATGGGCGACCTGATTGGCCTGGCGCTGGGCGGTACCGCGCTGGTGTTCTTTGCCTGTTCCGCCTACGTGCTGACCACCCGCAAAGATATGTCTTTCCTCGGCGGGATGCTGATGGCGGGCGTTATCGTGGTGCTGGTCGGAATGGTGGCGAACATCTTCCTGCAGATGCCTGCGCTGCATCTGGCGATTAGCGCGGTGTTCATTCTGATCTCTTCCGGAGCCATCCTGTTTGAGACCAGCAATATCATTCGCGGCGGTGAAACCAACTACATCCGCGCCACCGTTAGCCTGTACGTATCGCTGTACAACATCTTTGTCAGCCTGCTGAGCATCCTCGGCTTCGCCAACAAAAACTAACGCTAACCGTGCTTCATCCCAGGCCCCGCTTATGCGGGGCTTTGTTTTTTGCTACACTGCGGCGGTTTCTGATAACGGCTATGAATGAATATGTTGAACTTTGAAGGCAAAGAAATAGAGACCGATAACGACGGTTATCTGAAAGAGAGCAGCCAGTGGAGCGAAGGCCTGGCAGAAGTGATTGCCGAGAAAGAAGCGATAACCCTCTCTCCGGAACACTGGGAAGTGGTGCGCTTTGTGCGAGACTTCTATCTCGAATTCAACACTTCACCTGCCATCCGTATGCTGGTTAAAGCGATGGCTAATAAATTCGGCGAAGAGAAAGGCAACAGTCGCTACCTGTATCGCCTGTTTCCGAAGGGCCCGGCCAAGCAAGCCACCAAAATTGCAGGCCTGCCTAAACCGGTGAAGTGCATTTAATAGCGGATGCCGAAATCGGTCCAGGTTTTCCCGGGCTGGTGCGGTTCAGTCAGAACCTTATCCACCCGGGCACTACGTGGTCCACCGGCTTTTAACCACCCCACCAGCTGTTCCACTTTGTCCGCCTCACCGCACGCCAGCACTTCCACACTGCCATCATCGAGATTACGCGCGTATCCGGTTAAGCCGAGCTTTAACGCCTCGCGCTGCGTGCTGTAGCGGAAGCCTACGCCCTGCACCATGCCGTGAACCCATGCGATTGTGCACACCTGTGCCATGACTGTTCCCCCGTTATCCATTGCATTTCCCCGCTGACGTGGGAAAATGGCGCCCATTTTCTTTGAATCAACAGAATAGCAAATTATGAGCGTACGTTTAGTGTTAGCCAAAGGCCGCGAAAAATCCTTACTTCGCCGCCATCCCTGGATCTTCTCAGGCGCCGTGGCGCGGATGGAAGGTAAAGCCTCTCTCGGTGAAACGATTGATATTGTTGATCATCAGGGTAAATGGTTGGCCCGCGGAGCGTACTCTCCGTCTTCGCAAATTCGTGCGCGCGTCTGGACGTTCGACCAGAACGAAGCCATTGATATTGCGTTCTTTGAACGTCGTTTGCAGAAGGCACAAATCTGGCGCGACTGGCTGGCGAAGAAAGACGGCCTTGATAGCTACCGTCTGATTGCCGGCGAATCCGATGGCCTGCCGGGCGTGACGATTGACCGCTTCGGCAATTTCCTGGTGCTGCAATTGCTGAGCGCGGGCGCTGAATACCAGCGTGCGGCGCTGATTAGCGCCCTGCAAACGCTGTTCCCGGAATGTGCCATTTACGATCGCAGCGATGTGGCGGTGCGCAAGAAAGAAGGGATGGAACTGACTCAGGGTCCAGTGACCGGCGAAATCCCACCGGCCCTGCTGCCAATTGAAGAACATGGCATGAAGTTGCTGGTTGATATCCAGGGCGGTCACAAAACCGGTTACTATCTGGACCAGCGTGACAGCCGTCTGGCGACCCGTCGCTACGTGGCCGACAAGCGCGTGCTCAACTGTTTCTCCTATACCGGCGGTTTCGCGGTGTCTGCCCTGATGGGCGGCTGTCGCCAGGTTATCAGCGTGGATACGTCTCAGGAAGCGCTGGACGTGGCGAAGCAAAACGTTGAACTCAATAAACTTGATCTCAATAAAGCCGATTTCGTGCGCGATGACGTCTTTAAACTGCTGCGTAAATACCGCGATGAAGGCGAGAAGTTCGACGTCATCGTGATGGACCCGCCAAAGTTCGTCGAAAACAAGAACCAGCTGATGGGCGCTTGCCGTGGTTATAAGGACATCAATATGCTGGCTATCCAGTTGCTCAACCCGGGCGGCGTGCTGATGACGTACTCTTGCTCAGGCCTGATGACCACCGATTTATTTCAGAAAATCATCGCCGATGCCGCAATTGATGCCGGGCGTGATGTACAATTTATAGAGCAGTTCCGTCAGGCAGCCGATCACCCGGTGATCGCCACCTACCCGGAAGGCCTGTATCTGAAAGGGTTTGCCTGTCGCGTCATGTAAGTTGAAAAGTGAAACATTGCCCACATATCCCCTGTAAGTAATGTTTCCCGGGAGGTGACTATGATGATTGCCAGCAAATTCGGTATCGGCCAGCAGGTCCGCCATTCGCTGTTAGGGTATCTTGGTGTGATTGTCGATATCGACCCGGAATATTCCCTCGACGATACCTCGGATGATGAGGTCGCGGTGAACGACGAACTGCGCGCCTCGCCGTGGTATCACGTGGTAATGGAAGATGACGACGGTGAACCCGTCCATACTTATCTCGCAGAAGCTCAGCTGAAAAGCGAAGCCTTTGACGAGCATCCGGAACAGCCCTCGATGGACGAACTGGCGCAGTCCATTCGCCAACAGCTTCAGGCTCCTCGCCTGCGCAACTAGTAAAAACCCCGCTGATGCGGGGTTTGTTTTATTTGGCGAGTCCCAGTCGCGGGATTTCAATCGCCGGACATTTATCCATGACCACGTTCATTCCCGCATCGCGTGCCAGGACCGCTGCCTGCTCGTTGATCACACCCAACTGCATCCACAGGGTTTTCGCGCCAATAGCAATAGCCTCTTGCGCCACACCCCACGCCGCTTCGGAATTACGGAACACGTCGACCATGTCCACTTTTTCGGGCACCTCTGCCAACGTTCCATAGCCCTGTTGGCCCAGCAGCGTTTTACCCGCCACTTTCGGCGACACCGGAATAACGTGATAACCCTGATCCAGTAAATATTTCATCACCCGATAACTTGGGCGATCCGGCTTGTCGCTCGCCCCGACCAGGGCGATGGTGCGGGTTTCTTTCAAAATGCCTGCAATCTCGTTCTCTTTCATTTTGTCCTCCGGGCAATTTTGCAAAGTGTACGACAATCCCGTGAAGCCAGCCATTCAGTCATACCAGAGTATGAGGGCGGAAACGTGGATTATGTCTATATGTTAATAAAAACCCATTTCGTAAAGATTTGATACACTCTATGAACAGGCTTTTTTCAGGAGATCGCGATGAAAACGGGGATGGTCATGTTATGTCTGTTGCTTCTGATGCCTGTCAGCGTCTCTGCCACAACGCTTCGGCTCTCGGGTGATATTGATTTACTGGTCCTGGACGGCAAAAAAGTCTCCAGCCTGCTGTTACGTGGAGCGGAAAGCCTTGAAGTGGATAATGGTCCGCATCAGGTCGTATTTCGGGTCGAGAAAATCATTGTCTTGCCCGATCAGAATCGTCAGCTGTACGTTTCCCCTCCGCTGATTGCCAGCTTCAATTCGCAGTTAGTAGGCCAGATAAATTTCAGCTTGCCGCGGCTCGAAACGCTGGAAGAGACCCAGGTCTTCACCAGTACGCCGCACGTCAGCCTGCTTGATGGCAATGCGATGCCTATTCCGGTCAAACTCGATATCCTGGCCATTACCCAAGCCAGCGAGGATATCGACTACGAAACGGCCACCGAAGCCTACAACCAGGCGAATAAGCAGGCCTCCAGCACCCCGTTCAGCACTCCCCTGCCTGACGACAGCACGTTATTATCGAAAACAACTGAGCTTGATAATCCGGCGTATCAGTCGCAAACCTTGACCGAACAGCGGCTCAAGTACTGGTTTCAGCTGGCCGATCCGCAAACCCGCCATCGCTTTCTCGAATGGGCAAAATCGCAGCCGTCCTCCTGAGATCATGACCTGGCACAGGAAAATTTGCCGTTGCCGCTTGCAGCAACAGTCACTTCCAGTAATCTGTCCGCATGTTGAATAGTGGAAAATAATTATGGAACAGACAACCCGTACTCTGCCGGGCCGCAAGCATATCGCCCTGGTCGCGCACGATCACTGTAAGCAGATGCTGAAAACCTGGGTGGAGCGTCATCAGCCGCTGTTGGCTCAGCATAACCTGTACGGCACCGGCACTACCGGGAACCTGGTTCAGCGTGCGACCGGCCTGGAGGTGACAGCCATGCTGAGCGGCCCGATGGGCGGCGATCAGCAGGTTGGCGCGATGATCGCCGAAGGCAAAATTGACGTGCTGATCTTCTTTTGGGATCCGCTGAATGCGGTCCCGCACGATCCGGATGTGAAAGCCCTGCTGCGTCTGGCAACGGTGTGGAATATTCCGGTCGCGACCAACGTGGCTACCGCCGATTTCATTATCCAGTCGGCGAACTTCAATGCCCCGGTTGAGATTCAGATCCCCGATTATCAGCGTTATCTGGCTGAACGATTGAAGTAATTACGGAGTGCCCGGCGGCACTGCGTTTGCACGGGCCTACCGTTTTTATCGGCCCCGTCAGCGTAGCACCCCGGGCAATTTAGCGCCTTAATCACGGTTTACGCGCGACCGGCACATCCAGGTATTTCAGCACGTCAACAAACACCGACGGCTGCGCTTTGTTGTACATCAACCATACCCGCTGCCGAGCCCGCGTCATCGCCACGTACAACAAACGCCGTTCTTCCGCATCCGGAAAATCCTCTGGCTGTGGCAATAGCGCCTGCTCCATCACTGATTCACGCGCGGGAGCCGGGAACGCATCCTGCCCGTCCTGCAAGCCCAACACAATCGCGTAATCGGCCTGTTGACCTTTGCTGGCATGGATGGTCATAAAATCAATTTGCAGCTTCGGCCAGCGCGTCGCCGCTTTGTCCAGCGCCGCAGGCTTCAGATGGTGATAACGCGCCATGATCAGAATGCGCTGCTCCGGCTTTGCATACCCGCTGAGCTTATCGAGTAACGCATCCAGCTGATCGTCTGCCAGCAGCGTGACGGCCTTTTTATCTCCAGCCGACAGACTGTTCAGCGGCTTGCTAAGCTGATGCGGATTTTGCTGAATAAAGCGATTGGCGATCTCGCCGATTCGGCTGTTGAAGCGGTAGGTGGTGTCGAGCGCACAGCAGTCACCTTCGCCAAAATAGTGATTAAACGCGGTGGTCAGCGACAGTTGCGCCCCGCTGAAACGGTAGATAGCCTGCCAGTCATCGCCGACGGCAAACAGCGTGGTCTGAGAATTTTGTTTACGCAAGGCCGCCAGCAGCGCGGCACGCTGCGGTGAAATGTCCTGAAACTCATCCACCAGAATATGTTTCCATGGGCTGACGAAACGCCCTTTCTCCAGCACGTTAATCGCCTGATGAATCAGTCCGGAAAAATCCAGCGCGCCTTCGTCCTTCAGTGCCGTTTTCCACGCTTTAAGCAATGGCGCCATCAGCTTGACGCGTTTGCCAAAGAGTTCGCGCACTTCTTCCGGCGCGCCGTCAATCATCTCGGCCTGTGAACCACCGTGGCTGCGCATCAGACTGACCCAACGGTCAAGTCGGCTGCCCATACGGCGCAGGATTTTAGGGTCGTGCCAGTAGTCTTCCTCCGGCACCTCCCATTCCATTTCTTCTGTTAGCCATTGTCGCCAGCCTTTGGCCTGCGCTTTTTTCTCCTGACACTGCTGCTGCCAGCAGCCGGTCAGTAATTTCTGTCGAGCCGCTGTGTCATTTTCCAGCTTGCTGATGACCGGCACTTTTTTACTGCCCTGCTGAATAATATGCAACGCCAGCGCGTGAAACGTTTTGGCGCTGATGGCGTCAGTATGCAGACGTTCACGGATACGTTCGTCCATCTCCTGCGCGGCCTTTCGGCCAAACGCCAGCAGTAATATTTGTGAGGCGTCGGCTTCACCGCGCGTCAGCAGCCAGCCCGCCCGGGCCACCAGCACCGAGGTTTTGCCACTGCCAGCCCCGGCAAGTACCAGTAATGAACGCTCGCCATTCACTACCGCCCGCGCCTGAGCGCTGTTCAACGGCGAGGATTCGATCCCTTCGAAGAAGGCGGCATACTGGGTCAGCATTGTTTCAGTAAAAGCCTGATTGTGCTTCAACCGGCTGGCATCCCTATCCTTCAACCACGCCTGACCCTGCCGCCAAAGTTCGCGACAATTGTCAAAACTCTCCAGCCGACTGACGGGGACAGGCAGTGCTTCAAGCGCATTAAGAATTTTTTGTCGCAGCTGTGCGACCGCATCGCGGGTCAGCCATTTGCCTTCCGCACTGTGACGCGAAATTACCGCCAGCTGCTGACGCAGTACCTCGGCGGCGATGCTGCTCATCTCCTCGCTCCACTGCTGCCAGCGGGTTTGCAGGTGATGATAAAAACGTTGGGTATCAGCCCATTCAGTGCCGTGCAGGCGCACCACTTTGTCATCCGGCAGGACGAACTCCAGTTCGCCCCACACTAGCCCACGCTTACAGTGAATAGCGGTTAGCTGATTAAAAGGAATCAGATATTCATGGCGATCGCCGGACACTTTGACCCCGGCATTCAGGAGTTCAACCCGGTCATAAGGATGCTGAGCCATTCGTTTGCCGAGGGCGGTTGCTTTTAGTTCCATGTCTTGCCAAATCCCGGAGGTAGACTTATGCATGACAGTGTAACCGCCAGATTCCAGGTGCTCCAGCGCTAAAAAACGTTACAATCATCAGGTCTTTCGATTCACAGGACTGAACAGAGGTCATATGCGTACCGTTCTGAATATTTTGAATTTTGTGTTAGGTGGTTTTTTTACAACGCTGGGCTGGTTACTGGCTACGGTGGTCAGTATGGTGCTGATTGTTACCTTACCGATGACCCGTTCCTGCTGGGAAATTACCAAACTTTCGTTCCTGCCGTTTGGCAACGAAGCCGTACACGTGGATGAGCTGAATCCGGACGACAAAAGTGGTCTGATGAACACCGGTGGTACGGTGCTGAACATCCTGTGGTTCGTGCTGTTCGGCTGGTGGTTGTGTCTGACGCACATCGTCGCAGGCATTGCGCAGTGTCTCACCATTATCGGCATTCCGGTGGGGATAGCGAACTTCAAAATCGCCGCAATTGCCCTGTGGCCGGTAGGCCGCCGCGTGGTCTCTGTCGAAACGGCCCGCGCCGCACGCGAAGCCAATGCGCGTCGTCGTTTTCAGTAATCGGGGCTGATTGCCGAATGTTAAGCCCAATATTGCGCCGCTATACCTGGAACAGCGCCTGGCTGTATAACGCCAGAATCTTCATCGCTCTGTGCGGGACCGCCGCCCTGCCGTGGTGGCTGGGCGAAGTAAAACTCACCATCCCACTGACACTTGGCGTGGTTGCCGCCGCGCTGGCGGACCTCGACGACAGACTGGCAGGTCGCCTGCGTAATCTGCTGATTACGCTGGTGTGCTTTTTCATTGCGTCGGCGTCGGTAGAACTGCTATTTCCCTGGCCATGGGCATTCGCGCTAGGCCTGACGCTGTCCACCAGCGGGTTTATTCTGTTGGGCGGCCTGGGTCAGCGTTACGCCACTATCGCGTTTGGCGCACTGCTAATTGCCATCTACACCATGCTCGGTGTGTCGCTGTATGAGCACTGGTATCAGCAGCCGTTGCTGCTGCTCGCGGGCGCCATTTGGTATAACCTGCTGACCTTAACCGGGCATCTGATTTTCCCGATCCGTCCGTTGCAGGATAATCTCGCCCGCAGCTATGAACAGTTGGCTCACTATCTGGAACTTAAATCCCGATTATTCGATCCGGATATCGAAAATGAAACCCAGGCCCCGCTGGTTGAACTGGCAATGGCTAACGGACAACTGGTCGCGACGCTTAATCAGACCAAAGCGTCGTTGCTGACCCGTCTGCGTGGAGACCGTGGCCAGCGCGGGACACGTCGTACCCTGCACTACTATTTTGCTGCCCAGGATATCCACGAACGCGCCAGCTCCTCGCATGTGCATTACCCTTCGCTGCGCGATACCTTCCGTTACAGCGACGTGATGTTCCGTTTCCAGCGCCTGCTTTCGATGCAGTCTCAGGCTTGCCAGCAGCTCTCTCGCTCCATTCTTTTACGCACGCCGTATCAGCACGATTCACGCTTTGAGCGTGTTTTTGCGCATCTGGATGCAGCCCTGGAACGCGTGAGCGCCAGCGGGGCAGATAAAGAACAGATGAAAGCGCTGGGCTTTTTACTGAACAACCTGCGCGCCATCGACGCCCAACTGGCAACCATCGAGTCTGAGCAGCAAATGGCGATGCCGCAGAGTGAAACCGAGACGCAGCTGGCCGACGATCGTTTGCACGGATTCAGCGATGTCTGGCTGCGGTTGAAGCGCAACTTTTCATCTGACTCCGCCCTCTTCCGCCACGCGGTGAGAATGTCGCTGGTCCTGTGCGCCGGCTATGCCTTTATTCAGTTTACCGGGATGCATCACGGATATTGGATTTTGCTCACCAGCCTGTTCGTGTGCCAACCGAACTATAACGCGACGCGCCACCGTCTGGCGCTGCGCGTTATCGGCACCCTAATAGGTGTGGCAATTGGGCTGCCAGTGCTGTTACTGGTGCCGTCAGTGGAAGGTCAGTTGTTACTGATTGTGCTGACCGGCGTGCTGTTTTTCGCTTTCCGCAACGTGCAGTACGCCCATGCCACCATGTTTATCACCCTGCTGGTGCTACTGTGCTTTAACCTGTTGGGCGAAGGTTTTGAGGTAGCCCTGCCGCGTGTTATCGACACGCTGATAGGCTGTGCCATCGCCTGGGCTGCGGTCAGCTTTATCTGGCCCGACTGGAAGTTCCGTAATTTACCGACGGTGATGGCGCGAGCAGTCGATGCCAACTGCCGTTATCTGGATGCGATTCTGGAGCAGTATCACCAGGGCCGTGATAACCGTCTGGCTTACCGGATTGCCCGTCGCGATGCTCATAACCGGGATGCGGAACTGGCGTCGGTGGTTTCTAATATGTCGACCGAGCCTCGGGTAACCGCGGACATGCGTGAAACCGCTTTCCGACTTTTGTGCCTGAACCACACCTTTACCAGCTATATTTCGGCGCTGGGCGCCCACCGGGAAAAGTTAACCAATCCCGATATCCTCGCCCTGCTGGATGATGCGGTGTGCTACGTCGATGACGCGTTCCATCACACGCCCTCAGACGAGCAGCGTGTGCAAAGTGCGTTAGCGGGATTAATGGAACGGATCCGTCATCTTGAACCCGGGTCTGATATCAAAGCGCCGCTGGTCCTGCAGCAGATTGGATTAATGGTGAGCCTGTTACCTGAGTTTTGCCGCCTGCAGCAGCAGGTTACTCCTCAGTCGGCCTGACTTTCCTTTTCGCCGTCATCATCTCCGCCCACTCCTGGAGATGCTGACGGCGTTGCATCGGAACGATGGCCGCATGGATCCCCTGAATGGCCCCCTCCAGCGCAAATAACACGCTGATACTGAGATCTTTGCGAATGCCGCGAAGACGAGTCCAGACCGCCATCGCCCCCAACCGCCGCAGCGTCACCTCATCGTGAATTCCCGCCTCAAACAGCAGGAGCTCAAGCTGAAAAGTTATGTTGGGCAACTTACGCAGCCGCTGCGAATCACAGCGCAGGCTCTTTTCGTTTTGCGCTCCCCGTAAGGACAGCGCTGACAATCGCAATAAGAGCGGTTGGTTGTGCCAAAGTGTGTCATCCACCCAGTAGTAGTTCAGTGAAATCGGCCGCCCACGCTTAGCTAGCGTTAATAATCGTGGCGGCGTTGCGGCATGATAGACCGCACTTTGCTCACAAACCCTGAGATAAAGGTCGCCATGCGCCACCATGGCAAACACGGTGTCATCGATTGAAAGGCTGTATCCGCCAAATAATGCGCGGTGATGAATGGTGCCTAATGAGGACAAACATTCCTCACATTGATAGATCCGTTTATATGATAGTTTTCCCATGATTATATCCTGTAATCATGCAGTTAGATGAAAGAGTTCGGGTAACGGATCCGTTAGAAACGACCATAGGCAACTTCATTTGCGGGGGCAAGAGGTTCTTCACGGAGGGGAGGAATTCTGTGCAATTTTGCGAGGCGCTTTCAGAAAATGAGGTTGATCTTTAAACCCACCAGGTATACTGTATATTCATACAGTAACCCACAGGGCGGGATTCACAATGTACACTTCAGGTTATGCAAATCGCAAAGCAATGGTTTCTGCAACCGCAGTCAACCAACCCCAGCAGAGTTCCACTGGGCTTATCAGCGAAGTGCTTTATCGTGAGGATCAGCCGATGATGACTCAACTGCTGCTGCTCCCTCTTTTGCAGCAGCTCGGCCAGCAGGATCGCTGGCAGCTGTGGCTCACCCCGCAGCAAAAATTGAGCCGTCAGTGGGTTCAGGCCTCGGGCCTTCCACTATCAAAAGTGATGCAGGTGAGTCAGATGTTGCCAGGTGCTACGCTTGATTCAATGATTCGTGCACTGCGTACCGGAAACTATAGCGTTGTCATTGGCTGGATTGCCGAAGAATTGAGCGAAGAAGATCAACATCGGCTCGCTAATGCAGCCGAAGAAGGTCACGCCATGGGGTTCATTATGCGTCCGGTTCGAACCTCTTCTCAGCCATCGAGACAGTTTCCTGGGCTAAAAATTCACTCGAATTTGTATCATTAAGTAAATTTAGGATTTTTCCTGGTATTTTTTTTGCGCGATCGATAAGCCATGATTATGTACGGGTTATTTTAGGAAAGTGCTTGTGTGGTGCGGTTCTCAGCATTTTGTTCGGAACAAAAATTCAACATAAATGTTAAATAATGTGTATACAACTCTTTTTTTTTCATATGCCTGACGGACTTCACACTTGTAAGTTTCCAAGTACGTTGTAGACTTTACATCGCCAGGGGTGATCGGCTTAAGCCACAGATTATGGCGTACTTATAGTTAGGTCCCGCCCCCGGTGAAGGATTTAACCGTGAACTTCTACATGGATATTCATGGCGATTTTTGGATGATAACGAGGCGCAAAAAATGAAAAAGACAGCTATCGCGATTGCAGTGGCACTGGCTGGCTTCGCTACCGTAGCGCAGGCCGCACCGAAAGATAACACCTGGTATGCTGGTGGTAAGCTGGGCTGGTCTCAGTTCCACGATACCGGTTGGTATGACAGCTCCCTGAACAACAACGGTCCAACCCACGAAAGTCAGCTTGGCGCTGGTGCTTTCGGTGGTTACCAGGTAAACCCGTATGTTGGTTTCGAAATGGGTTATGACTGGCTGGGCCGTATGCCTTATAAAGGCGACCAGGTTAACGGTGCATTCAAAGCTCAGGGCGTTCAGCTGACTGCTAAACTGGGTTACCCGGTAACCGACGATCTGGATGTTTACACCCGTCTGGGCGGCATGGTATGGCGCGCTGACTCCAGCAACAACGTTGCTGGCGACAACCACGACACCGGTGTTTCCCCAGTATTCGCTGGTGGCGTTGAGTGGGCTATGACCCGTGATATCGCTACCCGTCTGGAATACCAGTGGGTTAACAACATCGGCGACGCTGGCACTGTAGGTGTTCGTCCAGACAACGGCATGCTGAGCGTAGGTGTTTCTTACCGTTTCGGTCAGAACGACGTTGCTCCAGTTGTAGCTCCGGCTCCAGCTCCAGCTCCAGAAGTACAGACCAAGCACTTCACTCTGAAGTCTGATGTTCTGTTCAACTTCAACAAATCTACTCTGAAACCAGAAGGTCAGCAGGCACTGGATCAGCTGTACTCCCAGCTGAGCAACCTGGATCCTAAAGACGGTTCCGTAGTGGTTCTGGGCTTCACCGACCGTATCGGTTCTGATTCCTACAACCAGAAACTGTCTGAGCAGCGTGCACAGTCTGTTGTCGATTACCTCGTATCTAAAGGTATCCCGTCTAACAAGATCTCCCCACGTGGTATGGGTGAATCCAACCCAGTTACAGGCAACACCTGTGACAACGTGAAAGCTCGCGCTGCACTGATCGACTGCCTGGCACCAGATCGTCGCGTAGAGATCGAAGTTAAAGGCATCAAAGACGTTGTAACTCAGCCACAGGCTTAAGTTATCGTCTAATAAAAAACCCCGCGATGCGGGGTTTTTTTTGTCCTGCGAATCTGAAATAGATAAGCCTGAGGCTACAACTTACCTGAATTATTCCCTGTTACTCTTTCCCTAACATAGCCTGCAAGTCCTGCTTCAGCGTGCTCATCTTAGTGGCATACTTCTCTTTGTTTTCCGCATCTTCAATCAGCTGCACAATCGTTTCTGACAGCGTTTTACCACGACGTTGTGCGAGACCCGCCAGCCGTTGCCAGACGATAAATTCCAGGTCGATAGATTTCTTGCGAGTATGCTGATGCTCAGCGTTGAAGTGCCGCTTGCGCCGCGCCCGAATCGTCTGTTTGAGACGATTGAACAACCCGGGGTTCATGTGCTGCTCAATCCAGTCGTTAACCTGTACAGGTTCGTTTTCGAGCGTCAACAAGGTATCTACCGCGTCCTGTGCCGCGCTGGCCTCAATGTAGCGGGTGATGAGCTCACCTTCCCGGTGCTTTTTCACCAGGTACTTCCATTTCCAGCCGCTTTCAAGGTTTTCCAGTTGTTGATATTTCATTGCGATCTCAATGTGACCGTGTAACTCATTTCAGGATAACAGGTTTTTGCTGATGTGCTGAGAAGAAATCACCCTTGTCTCGCAAGGCTAACGCCGTCACAAAAGTAGCCCGCTAATCCCCGTGTGCTGACTGACGCCTTGAGGTATAATCACCCGCTTTACATCTGACTAAAAAACAGCGACTTTGACGATTACAAAACTTTCACGGCGCGATTTAGCCCCTGACCTTGAAGCTTATCAGACGCTGTTAGCCCAGCCTGATTTAGCCACCGAAACCGATTCCTTACCCAGCGAACTGCAGGCTCGTCTGCACTACGCGCTGGATCAATTCCTTTATCCTCAGGCTATCTCTGACATCCTGCTTGTTAAAGCCCCAGAGGAGCCGGAATACCTGCAACTGCTGGCGGATGCGACGCGCGAATTGCGAAAGAGCCCGACAACGCTGTGTGGCGTTCAGTACACGGTTAATGGCAACGCCGTCAGCCTGACCCCCGCCTCAGCGCCAGAAGACAACTTCGCAAGCCTGAGCCCGGTGATTCAGGCCGATTGGGTTGAAGCCGAGCAACTGTTCGGCTGCGTCCGGCAATTTAACGGCGAAATCACGCTCCAGCCAGGTCTGGTACATCAGGCTAACGGCGGCGTGCTGATCCTGTCATTGCGCAGCCTGCTCTCGCAGCCGCTGCTGTGGATGCGTCTGAAAAACATCGTTTCCCGCCAGCGCTTTGACTGGCTGACCTTTGATGACGCTCGCCCCCTCCCGGTCACAATCCCCTCCATGCCGTTGTCGCTGAAGGTGATGCTGGTCGGTGAACGCGAATCGCTGGCGGACTTCCAGGAGATGGAACCGGAGCTGTGCGAAAAAGCCATCTACAGTGAATATGAAGATAATCTGCAGATAGTCGATGAAGACGCGCAGAAACTCTGGTGTCAGTGGGTGTGGCATATCGCTCGTGGCCTGAACCTACCGGGCCCGGATACCGATGCCTGGCCGCTTTTGATTCAGGAAGGCGCTCGCTACACTGGCGACCAGCAGGCATTGCCGCTGTGTCCGCTGTGGATTGGTCGCCAGCTGCGTGAAGCCGCGGCTTTCTGTGAGGGTAAACGCTTTAACGCAGAGCAGCTGGCAACGATGCTCAATCAGCGTCAGTGGCGTGAAGGCTACCTTGCCGAGCGCATGCAGGACGAAATTCTGCTTGAGCAGATCCTGATTGAAACCGAAGGTGAACAGATTGGGCAGATCAACGCTCTGTCAGTGGTTGAGTTCCCGGGTCACCCGCGAGCCTTCGGTGAGCCTTCACGAATCAGCTGCGTAGTGCATATTGGTGATGGTGAGTTCACCGATATCGAGCGGAAAGCGGAACTCGGCGGAAACATCCATGCCAAAGGCATGATGATCATGCAGGCGTTCCTGATGTCAGAGCTCGGGCTGGATCAACAAATCCCCTTCTCTGCCTCACTGACGTTCGAACAATCCTACAGTGAAGTGGACGGTGACAGCGCGTCAATGGCTGAACTCTGCGCGCTCATCAGCGCGCTGTCGAACGTGCCGGTCAATCAGAGCCTGGCGATTACCGGCTCCGTTGATCAGTTCGGTCGTGCACAACCGGTCGGTGGCCTTAATGAAAAAATTGAAGGCTTCTTCGCCATCTGTCAGCAACGCGGCTTAACGGGCAAGCAGGGCGTCATTATTCCTGCCGCCAACGTGCGTCATCTTAGCCTCGCGCAGGATGTGCAGCAGGCCGTAGAAGCGGGTGAATTTTCACTGTGGGCGATAGATGATGTGACCGATGCCCTTCCACTCCTGACGCAGTTGATTTGGGATGGGGAAGGTCAAACCACGCTTCTGCAAACTATTCAGGAACGTATAGCTCAGGCAAATCAGCAGGATACACGTCATCGCCCGTGGGCGTTACGCTGGATGAACTGGTTTCATTCAAACTGATCGGACTTGTTCAGCGTACACGTGTTAGCTATCCTGCGTCGCGAACTCAAAATAAGGCTTACTGAAAACATGGTAGATAAACGCGAATCCTATACAAAAGAAGATCTTCTTGCCTCCGGACGCGGCGAGCTGTTTGGCGAAAAAGGCCCACAGCTGCCGTCAGCCAACATGCTGATGATGGACCGTGTCGTTAAAATGTCCGAAACAGGCGGTAACTTCGATAAAGGCTACGTGGAAGCAGAACTGGATATCAATCCAGACCTGTGGTTCTTCGGTTGCCACTTCATTGGCGACCCGGTAATGCCTGGCTGCCTCGGCCTTGATGCCATGTGGCAGCTGGTTGGTTTCTATCTGGGCTGGCTCGGCGGTGAAGGCAAAGGCCGTGCGCTGGGCGTGGGTGAAGTGAAATTCACCGGTCAGATCCTGCCGACGGCGAAAAAAGTGACCTATCGCATCCACTTCAAACGCGTTATCAACCGTCGTCTGATTCTGGGTATCGCGGATGGTGAAGTGCTGGTTGACGGTCATCGCATCTATGAAGCGACCGACCTGAAGGTTGGCCTGTTCCAGGACACCTCTGCGTTCTAATTCGTTTCATTGCCCTTTAGGGCTTTCAGAAACGGCGAAGCCTCTGCATGCAGAGGCTTCTTTGTTTTAAAGAGACAGCATCAGGCGATAACTGCCCTGTCCTCCATGGCTTCTCGCCAGCCTCCCAGCCAGTGTGACCTTTGGTTTAAGGTCTGATAAGGACAGATTTCTTTTGATTTACCAGCGATGCCAGCCTGGTATCCACGTTGATGTGCCCGTTCCAGGCGATCACGTTTTTGTCTCTTCATGCCTCGTTTCCCTCATTTTTTGATCTGGTGGAAAAGAAAACAATGGTCACCAAATGTGCAACCACACATTAGGGATAACCTGAATCGGGCGCAGCGTCAATGCGCAAAATTCACGCCAGTGTCATATTTGTGAGCTACTCAGAAGTTCATTTGTACAAAAAGTGTGAAGCGGCACAACTAACCGCCTGAGGCCAAATGCAAAAAAAAACCGCAGCAGAAACATGTCTGCTGCGGTTTTAACGGTGATGAATTTTACTTATGGCAAGCGATTCATCGACTGAGCAATCGCGGCGGCTTCCTGACTCCAGGCCTGCGCCAGCGTTTTCACCATCGCATCATAGCCGTCCTGCTGCTGCTTGATTTCAATGTGGAATGGACGCTTGATGAGCTGCCCCTGATGGTTCAGGAGCCACTCACCGCTGACAATGACCTTCCCATCGTAACGGCCATGAAAACCGCTGACATTGACGTTCAGCGTATCCTGGCTGCTGCCTAACGGCTGCGAGGCCACTACCCAGCCCGGAAGCTGGTTACTCAGGTTCGCCACCAGCGTGGTACGCAGCTGCTGATCCAGTGGGCTGGCCCACAGATTATTATTGGCAATCACGTACTGCACGTCGCTGGTCTGATACACCACGCCGTTTCCGGCGAGGTAATCAGGAATGCTCACTTGCTCCACCCAAAGCAGGCGCCCATCCTGGCTGGCCGTGCTTTGTACTCCCGTTTGCGGGAGTGGCAGTTGATAGTACGTTTTGCTTTCAGTGCCGCTGCTGCATGCCGACAGCAGGCAGACCATCGCTACGGCGGGTAGCCATTTTTTCATTCTTTTGCCCTCTTCGGCTGCGGATCCTTTTTATCCTTCGCTTCGAACACCAGTGCGTTGCTCTTATCGTTGAGCGTTTTCAGTACCGGCTGGAGTTCACGCAGAACCTGATCCAGACGCTGCATATCACCGACCATCTTATTGTAGGCCGCGGAGCCCGGCTGGAAGCCCTGCATACTGCGGTTCAGCTCACGCAGCGTTTTCTGCATGTCGGCTGGCAGGTCCTGCATCGACTGGCTGGCAGTAATCTTATTCAGATTATCCAACGTTGCCTGCATATGCTTCATCGTGGTCTGGCTTTCTTGCAGCGTATTGGTTGCCTGCTGTAACAGCGGGTTCAACGGCAGGTTGTTGATCTTATCGAGAGCATCCATCAGACGCTGTTGAATCTGCGCCAGGCCACCACTCACGGTTGGAATGATAGCGAAGCCGCCGAATTCACGGAACTTGCCGCGCGGTTCAGCCTTCGGATAGAAATCGAGATCGATATACAACGCGCCGGTGACCAGATTCCCTGACTTCAGAGAACCCCGCAGTCCCCGGTCAACCAGGGTATCCAGATGTTTACGAATATCCGGATCGCCGCCGAGCTGATTAATCAGGCGTTCAGGCTCGATGCGCACCTGTACCGGAATGCGATAATCGTCATTCAGACGCTGATGCAGCCCTGGAATAAAGAACGGCACTTTACCGACGGTCCCAAGACGAATACCGCGGAATTCTACCGGAGCGCCAGGCTGAAGCCCACGAACCGAATCTTTAAAGAACATCACGTAATCAATATGCTCGGTGTACATCGCATCCTGAATGGTGCGCTGATCATCAAACAGGTGATATTCCGTTTTATTCGCCACCGGCTCGCCAAGTTCCTGCCCTTCCGGCACGTCAAAGCTCACGCCCCCACCAAACAGCGTGGACAGGGAACCCATCTCGACCCGCATCCCGGCCGAGGTCAGATCCACCGCAATACCGCTATCTTTCCAGAAGCGTACGTTGGTGGTCACCAGTCGATCGTTCGGCGCATTGATAAACAGCTGATAACTGATGGTGCGTTTTTCCGGATTAAAGTTGCTGGTTTCCACCGAGCCAACGCGATAACCCCGGAACAGCACCGGGTCACCCGGAGAAAGCTGTCCCGCCTTTTTGCTTTCGAGGTTTATGCGGATGCCTTTCGCATCTGGCGGTGCCAGCGGCGGTGCATCCAGCAGCGAGAATTGGGCAGGCTGAGCGCCCTTTTTACCCGGTTGCAGTTCGATGTACGCCCCTGACAGCAATGTGCCAAGGCCGCTGATCCCTTCGCGCCCTACCTGCGGTTTGACCACCCAGAACACGGAATCGCCATGCAGCAGTTTTTCCATGCCGGTGTTCAGACGCGCCTTAATTTCGACGTGCGTCAGGTCATCGGTCAATGTGGTACTTTCCACCACCCCGACGTCCACGCTGCGGCTCTTGATGCGGGTTTTTCCGCCTTCAATACCTTCTGCGTTGGTCGTCATCAGCGTCACTTCCGGGCCCTGATGGCTGTAGTGATAAAAGATTATCCAGGCGCCGATCAGTGCGGTGACGATGGGAAAGATCCACACCGGCGACCAGTTTTTCACCTTCTGCACTTTGGCCTCTCCACTCTTATTTTCCATGTTATTGCTTTTCCTCATGGCTTGATTCTGGCTCACGATCCCATAACAGACGCGGATCGAAGGTCATGGCGGAGAACATTGTCATCACAACCACCAGCGCGAACATCACTGCTCCAATCGCCGGATAGATATTCATTAACCCTCCCATGCGTACCAGCGCTGACAGCACTGCTATCACAAAGACATCAATCATTGACCAGCGGCCAACGAATTCAACCACCTCATACAGTAAATGCAGCCGCTCGCTGTCTCGCTTCCCTTTCCCGTTGGCATTCCAGCACAGCCAGGCGATGGCGATCATTTTCAGCGTCGGCACCATAATACTGGCAATAAATATCACCATGGCGACCGGATACGATCCTTCACTCCAGATCAATATGACACCCGCGATAATGGTCGAGGGCATTTTATCGCCCAACAGATCCGTAATCATGATCGGCATAATATTGGCAGGGAAATAGAGCAGGATAGAGGTCACTAACAGTGCCAGCGTCCACTGTACGCTGTTTTTACGCCTGACCGTGCCCTTCGATTCACAGCGCGGACACACGTGCTGGTCAGCGGGCAAAATAGCCGTGCAGCAGGAGCATGACCGCAGGCCTTGCTGAATGCCCGGCACGCCCACTTTTAGCGGCTGATCCAGTTTCGGCATTGGGGCGATATCTTCCCACAGCCAGCGGCGGTCAACGCATTGAAAGGCGCGCAGCTGCAGCAAACAGAATAGACACCAGGGGATAAAACTGCTGCCGACACCGACATCCCCGTAAGCCATCAACTTCACAAAACTGACTAACACCCCGGCGAGAAAGATTTCCGCCATTCCCCAGCTTTTTAAATGGAACAGGATGCGGGCAAGAAAGGCCTGGATTTTTTCCGGCAGCGGCACCCGATTGACCAGCAAGATAATGGTCAGCAGGCAAAACGCCGGGACCAACTGGACAAACAGCAGGAAAAAGGTGCCGAGGCTGGCATAGTCTTCGGTGAATAATACGCGGGGAATTTCCAGCAGTTCGACTTCACTGTTAATTCCGCCCACGCTCATATTAACGAAGGGAAACAGGTTAGCCAGCAACAGCATGAACAGCGCCACCAGCGCATAGGCGGTGGGCCGCTGTCGCGGCTCATCCCATTCCGTGGTAAGCGTTGTGTGACAACGAGGACACAACGCTTTGTGGCGGTGCTCAAGGTGCGGTAACGCCACCAGCATATCGCATTGTGGGCACAGAATGTGCCCGGTCGCAGGGTGATGCTCGCACATGAACGTTCCTCTCATTAACCGCCGTTTTTTAACGCTTCAAGATATTCCCAGCGTTCAAAGGCTTCTTCCAGTGCCTTTTCCGCTTGCGCCATATCCGCCAACACTTGTTGCGTGTGGTCATGAGATTGACTAAAGAAAGTCGGGCTTGCTACCTGCGCCTGTAATCCTTCCAGGTTCGCTTCAAGTTCCTCAAGCCGTTGAGGAAGCTGCTCTAATTCGCGCTGCAGGTTATAGCTTAGTTTGCTGGGCGCGCGTTTGACAGTTCCTGCTTTCGCCTGCTCTTTGGGACTCTTCGTGTCGACAGTCTGTTTTCTCGCCAATGACTGCGATTGCTGCCCACGGGCATCGTGATAGCCGCCAACGTAGGCACCAATTTTGCCGTCGCCTTCGAAGATCCAGCAGTCGGTGACGGTGTTATCGACGAACTGACGATCGTGGCTGACCAGCATAACCGTACCCTGATAGCCGTCGATCAGCTCTTCGAGCAGTTCGAGGGTTTCAACGTCCAGGTCGTTGGTGGGTTCATCGAGGATCAGCAGGTTGCTGGGTTTGAGGAACAAGCGTGCCAGCAGCAGGCGGTTACGTTCCCCGCCGGATAGCGCGCGTACCGGCGTCATGGCGCGTTTCGGATGGAACAGGAAGTCCTGCAGATAACCGAGCACGTGGCGCGGTTTACCGTTGACCATCACTTCCTGTTTGCCTTCGGCCAGGTTGTCCATCACCGTTCTGTCCGGATCGAGTTCGGCGCGGTGCTGATCGAAGTAGGCCACTTCCAGTTTGGTGCCCACATGCACGCGGCCGCTGTCAGCCTGCAGCTGACCCAGCATCAGTTTCAACAGCGTGGTTTTACCACAGCCGTTCGGGCCGATCAGCGCAATTTTGTCGCCGCGCTGAACCTGAACAGAGAAATCCTTCACCAGCACTTTGCCATCGACCTGGTAATCGACGTTTTCCAACTCAAACACGATTTTGCCTGAGCGGCTGGCTTCTTCGACCTGCATACGCGCGCTGCCCAACACTTCGCGACGCTCGCTACGCTCACGGCGCATATCTTTCAGCGCACGGACTCGTCCTTCGTTACGGGTACGACGGGCTTTGATGCCCTGGCGGATCCAGACTTCTTCCTGCGCCAGCTTGCGGTCGAACTCGGCGTTTTGCAGTTCTTCCACGCGCAGCATCTCTTCTTTTTCCAACAGATACTGATCGTAGTTACCCGGATAGGTCACCAGCTTGCCGCGATCGAGATCGACAATGCGCGTGGCCATATTGCGGATAAACGAACGGTCGTGCGAGATGAAGATAATGGTGCCTTTAAACGTTTTCAGGAACCCTTCCAGCCAGTCGATGGTTTCGATGTCCAGGTGGTTCGTCGGTTCGTCGAGCAGCAACACGCGCGGGCCGCTGACCAGTGCGCGGCCCAGCGCCGCTTTACGCAGCCAGCCGCCGGAGAGCGAACTCAACGCCATGTCGGCCTCGAGGCCCAACTGTTCCAGCACTTCGTTAATGCGGCTTTCAATCTGCCACAGACCGTGGTGATCCAGCAGCTCCTGCAGCTTCGCCATCTCGTTGAGATTTCTGTCGCTCGGGTCGGTCATCACCAGATGAGAAATCTCGTGATAGCGTTTGAGGTATTCCGCCTGCTCTGAGATCCCTTCGGCGATGAAATCGTACACGCTGCCTTCCACATTGCGCGGCGGATCCTGTTGCAGACGCGCCACGACCAAGTCCTGTTCATAGATGATACGACCATCATCCAGGCCCTGCTCGCGGTTGAGGATTTTCATCAGCGTCGATTTACCGGCGCCGTTGCGCCCAACCAGACAGACGCGTTCGTTATCCTCGATATGCAGTTCAGTGTTATCAAGGAGAGGCGCATCGCTGAATGACAGCCACGCACCATGCATACTAATTAAAGACATTTATTCTTTCCTTCAGGCTGCAGTAATCAGCCAGCAGTTATGGATCTGACGGTTACGGGCAAAATCAGGCGAAAGCGTTTTTTGAGTAATTTCTTCTGCTTTCAGGCCCAGTTTTGCCATGCCGTCGCTATCAAGTTTGAAGCCACGCTTGTTGTTGGAGAACATGATCGTGCCGCCTTTACGCAGCAAACGTTTCAGATCGGCCATCAGCTTCAGGTGATCGCGCTGCACGTCGAATGTATCTTCCATGCGCTTAGAGTTAGAGAAGGTCGGCGGATCGATAAAGATCAGGTCAAACTGTTCGTCAGCATCACGCAGCCAGCCAAGCACATCCGCCTGCAACAGGCGGTGTGGACGTCCGGTCAAGCCGTTGAGACGCAGGTTACGTTCAGCCCATTCCAGATAAGTGCGCGACATATCCACGGTAGTGGTGCTGCGTGCGCCGCCTAAACCTGCATGTACGCTGGCGCTGCCGGTGTACGAGAACAGGTTAAGGAAGTCTTTGCCTTTGCTCATCTGGCCCAGCATCCGGCGAGCGATGCGGTGGTCGAGAAACAGGCCGGTATCGAGATAGTCAGTCAGATTCACCCACAGGCGCGCGTTATACTCGCTAACCTGCATGAATTCGCCCTTCTCGCTCATTTTCTCGTACTGGTTTTTGCCTTTTTGACGTTCGCGGGTTTTCAGCACCAGACGGTTGGCTGCAATGCCCATCACCGAAATGGTCGCCGCAATCACATCAAACAGACGCTGACGCGCTTTGGTCGCATCCACGGTTTTCGGCGGGGCATATTCCTGAACGACCACCCACTCACCGTAGCGATCGACCGCCACGTTGTATTCCGGCAGGTCGGCATCATATACACGGTAACATTCAATGCCTTCCTGACGTGCCCATTTCTCAAGCTTCTTGAGGTTTTTGCGCAGACGGTTGGCGTAATCATCGGCCAGCATCACCGTGGCGGTGCCATCGGTTTCGGCCAGATGATAGTTTTTCTGTACGCAATCCAGCGGGCCGTTCTTGGCTTTGAACTGGCGCTCGGCGCGGAGTTGCAGACAGCTCAGTAGCTCCGGAGAGGCGCTGAACAGTGACAGGTTCCAACCGCCAAACTGGGTTTTCATCAAGCGGCCCAGCAGATTGTGCAGGGCAATCAGGGCCGGTTCGCTGTCCAGACGTTCGCCGTAAGGCGGGTTACTGATAACCGTGCCGTATGGGCCTTTCGGCAGCGGATTGCTCAGTTTGGCGACGTCTTTGACTTCGAAAGTGACGAGGTCGGCAATGCCTGCCCGACGGGCGTTGCTGCGCGCACGCTCAATCACGCGGCTGTCGATGTCAGAACCGTAGAAATGGGATTCGTAGGCGGCAAGCCCGGCACGAGCGCGCGTTTGTGCCTCGGCTTTCACTTCCTGCCAGACGGCTTCGTCATGCTGTGCCCAGCCGCTAAAGCCCCAGTGGCCACGGTGCAGGCCCGGAGCCCGGTCGGTGGCCAGCATCGCGGCTTCAATCAGCAATGTACCGGAACCACACATCGGGTCGAGCATCGGGGTACCCGGCTGCCAGCCGGAACGCATTACGATGGCTGCTGCCAGCGTCTCTTTGATGGGCGCAATACCAGTAGCGTCTCGATAGCCACGCAGATGCAGACCTTCGCCACTCAGATCGAGAGAGATGTGCGCGACTTCTTTATTCAGGCGCACGTTAATGCGTACATCAGGATTTTCTTTATCGACGTTCGGGCGTGGCAGATTTTTACGGGTGAATGCATCGACGATGGCGTCTTTCACCTTCAGCGCACCATACTGGCTGTTACGAATTTCTTCGTTCACGCCGCTGAAGTGCACAGCAAAGGTCGCATCCTGATTGAACATCTCTGTCCAGTTGATGGCCTGCACGCCAAGGTACAGGTCCAGATCGCTGTAAACCTTGCACTCGGTGAGCGGCATCATGATACGGGACGCCAGGCGGCTCCACATCAGGCTCTGATAGAGCAGTCGCGTGTCTCCTTCAAAATGGACACCACCCTGAACCACCTGACACGCCGTGGCGCCCAGGTTTTCCAGTTCAGTTTTTAACAGCTCTTCCAGCCCACGGGCCGTACTGGCAAACAGAGAATTCATATCGTCACTTATTACTCGCAGAAAATTGTTGCGCATTATAGCGAATCTGGGCTTCATATAGGGCGACTTTTTTCAAACGCAGAGGATTGCGGAATGGCGACGTTGGGAAGGCTCTATATTCACCCGGTAAAATCCATGCGCGGGATCGGTGTCACGCACGCATTGGCTGACATGAGCGGTATGGCTTTTGACCGTATTTTTATGGTCACCGAGCCAGACGGCACCTTCATCACCGCCCGTCAATATCCGCAGATGGTGCGCTTTACACCGGTGCCGATGCATGACGGTTTGCACCTTACCGCTCCGGATGGCAGCGTGGCGATGGTGCGTTTTGCTGATTTTACCGCTGACGCCGCGCCAACCGAAGTCTGGGGCAACCATTTTTCCGCGTTGATCGCGCCCGCAGATATTAATCAGTGGCTGTCGGGCTTCTTTAAGCGCGATGTCCAGCTACGCTGGGTCGGCCCCGAGCCTACGCGTCGGGTGAAACGTTATGACGCTGTACCGCTCTCCTTCGCTGATGGTTTCCCCTATCTATTGACCAGTGAAGCCTCGCTGCGCGATCTGCAAAATCGTTGCCCGGCCAGCGTGCAAATGGAACAGTTCCGCCCCAATCTGGTGGTTACCGGCACCCAGGCGTGGGAAGAAGACCGCTGGAAAGTGGTTCGCATCGGCGACGTGGTCTTTGATGTGGTCAAACCTTGCAGCCGCTGCATCTTTACCACCGTCAGCCCGGCGCGCGGACAAAAACACCCGGCAGGTGAACCGCTGGCTACCTTACAAAAATTCCGTACCGCCCAGGATAACGGCGACGTCGATTTTGGTCAGAACCTGATTGCCCGCAACAGCGGCGTGGTTCGCGTCGGTGATGAAGTTGAAATTCTCTCCACCGGCCCAGGTAAAGTCTATGGTGCAGGCGCAACGGAAGAGGTGCTGGAGGTTGAAGCCGCGCAGGACGCGGTGGTCGATATTGACTGGCAGGGCCAGGTGTTTAAAGGGAACAATCAGCAGGTTTTACTGGAACAACTGGAACAACAGGGGATTCGCGTACCTTATTCCTGTCGGGCCGGTATTTGCGGAAGTTGCAGGATTACGTTGGTCGAGGGAGAGGTGAGCCCGATGAAGCAAAGCGCGGTGGCGGACGATGGCACTATCCTGTGCTGCAGCTGCGTTCCGAAAACCGCGCTGCGACTGGCGCGTTAAACGGCCTGACCGTAGCGCATCGTTGCCGACATCGGCTGCGGTTGCAGGCGGTCATTCATCACTTTAATCGCGTCGCCTAACTGCATGGTACGACCGGCCAGCGTCAAAGCCGGTTGTGCCAGCAAACAGAGCGCCGCATTATCGCCCGGCTCGACCACCAGCAGATTCACGCGTTCGCCACTGTCGCTCAACCACACCGCGGCTGCATCGCCCGTTACCGGCTGCCAGCTGTCGCTATGCGCGACAAAGTGCCAGCTTTTGGGCATCTGCGGTTTCAGGAAACGAATGGCCACCAGCGCGTTAAGAATGAGTTCGGCGCGATGTTCTTTGGTTAATTCAAGGTCACGGCATTTTTCTTCAAAAGAGAAATAGAGTGCGGCGTCATCTACACAAAAGCCTGTAGGATCAAAGGCATCTGGGGTCAGCATCCGGCGGGCGAAACGAGAACGAAACAACATACCATTGGCTAAATCGAGCATCATACGATCGTGCTCTTCATCAAAATACCAACGCCAGTTATCGTCAGGTTTAATTCGCATTTCTGTTCCCCGCTCTCTTAAGCATCCGATGCCCGAAACTCATATTCCCGTTTCGTTAATTTGTCTGAATTAAGAAAAGACCATAAAGTTTAAATTAGCAACACTTGTGGAATATAAAACAACCAGGGCAGGAAATAAAGCCCTGGTTGTAAACTGCGCAGGAAAGATTAGAGGTGGGTAACGATTTCTTTAATCAGCGGCGGGCCTTTAAAAATAAACCCGGAATAGATCTGTACCAGTGACGCACCGGCAGCCATCTTCTCACGTGCGGCCATCACCGAATCGATACCGCCCACACCAATAATAGGTAAGCGTCCCTTTAATTCAGCAGACAGCAGTCGAATAATTTCCGTACTTTTTAACTGTAATGGACGACCGCTTAAACCACCGCTTTCATCACAGTGTTTCATTCCCTGGACGAGAGAACGATCGAGTGTAGTATTGGTGGCAATAACACCATCAATATTATGGCGAAGCAAACTGTCTGCCACCTGGATCAATTCTTCGAGCGAAAGATCTGGTGCGATCTTAACCGCCACCGGGACATATTTATGGTGGATCGATTGAAGCTCATTTTGCTTATTTTTAATCGCCGACAGCAAATCATCCAGCGCTTCACCATATTGTAAGGTGCGCAGACCTGGGGTATTTGGCGATGAAATATTAATCGCAATGTAACCGGCGTAGGCGTAGACTTTTTCCATACAAATCAGATAGTCATCTTTACCCTGCTCGACCGGCGTGTCTTTATTCTTACCGATATTAATCCCGAGCACGCCGTCGAAGTGGGCTTTTTTAACGTTCTCAACCAGGTTCTCGACACCCAGGTTATTAAAGCCCATACGGTTGATCAAACCCTCGGCATCGACCAGACGGAAGATCCTCGGTTTGTCATTCCCCGGTTGAGGGCGCGGCGTGACAGTGCCGACTTCGACAGATCCGAAACCCATCGCCCCGAGTGCATCGATACACTCCCCGTTTTTGTCGAGTCCTGCGGCTAAACCCAGCGGGTTTTTGAACGTCAGCCCCATGCAGGTTACCGGTTTTGCAGGCACTTTCTGGCGCACCAGCGCTTCAAATGGCGTGCCGGTGACACGGCGTAATTGTTGAAAAGTTAATTCATGAGCGCGCTCTGGATCGAGCTGGAAAAGGGCTTTACGAACGAAGGGGTAGTACATGAACTCTCCTGGATTCCCGGTAGCAAACCGGGGGCGTATTATGTTCTATCCGTCGCCGAAAGGGAATTGACCTGTCGCAAAAAATACCCGGTTAAACGCAATCGTTTACTTACATGCGTTTTTTGGTAATCCACTGCCAGAAAAATCATTTAGCGAACGCGCCTGCCTCTGACACACTCCCGTTAAATGTTATCAATGTTAGATAAAAGCAAACATTTAGTTATAAGGAGAGGTCATGCGTGTCATTACGTTAGCGGGCAGCCCGCGTTTTCCTTCACGTTCCAGCGCATTGCTGGAATATGCCAGAGAAACTCTCTCCCGAGTGGATGTCGAGGTTTGCCACTGGCATCTGCAAAACTTCGAGCCGGAGGACCTGCTCTACGCCCGCTTTGATAGCCCTGCCCTGCTCACACTCATAGAACAGCTGGCGCAGGCCGATGGCTTAATCGTTGCAACTCCGGTTTATAAAGCGTCATTTTCTGGCGCATTGAAGACCCTGCTCGACCTGTTACCGGAACGCGCGCTGGAAGGCAAAGTGGTGTTGCCGCTGGCTACCGGCGGCACAGTGGCCCACATGCTGGCGGTGGATTACGCGCTCAAACCGGTGCTCAGTGCGTTGAAGGCACAAGAGATCCTGCACGGCGTTTTCGCCGACGACAGCCAGGTGCAGGATTACCAACACAAGCCGCAGTTCAGCCCAAATCTCGAAAAACGCCTCGACAGCGCGCTGGAAACCTTCTGGCAAGCGCTGCATCGCCGTGACATTCGCGTCCCGGCTTTTCATCTTAAGCAAGGAGTCGCCCATGTTTAATTTGTTCCGCCCCCGCATTCGCACCTTAGCCCTGACCGGTTTGTTAACGCTCTCTGCCTGGAGTCAGGCTGCTGAACCGGCCCCCGATGCTTTGCGGATTGGATATCAGAAAGGCAGCATCAGTATGGTGCTGGCTAAAAGCCATCAGTTGCTGAAAAAGCGCTACCCGAACACCAAAATTTCGTGGATTGAATTTCCCGCCGGGCCGCAAATGCTTGAGGCCCTGAACGTCGGCAGCATCGATCTGGGCAGCACCGGCGATATTCCGCCAATTTTTGCCCAAGCCGCCGGGGCGGACCTGGTGTATGTCGGGGTGGAACCGCCAAAACCGAAAGCGGAAGTGATCCTCGTCCCGGAGAACAGCCCGATCAAAACCGTGGCCGATCTTAAAGGACACAAGGTTGCGTTCCAGAAAGGTTCGAGTTCACACAACCTCTTATTACGCGCACTACAGCAGGCGGGTCTCAAATTTACTGACATCCAGCCGACGTTCCTGACACCTGCCGACGCCCGCGCGGCGTTCCAGCAGGGGGATGTCGACGCCTGGGCCATCTGGGATCCGTATTATTCCGCTGCATTACTGCAGGGCGGCGTGCGGGTATTAACCGATGGCAGCGAATTGAAACAAACTGGTTCGTTCTATCTGGCTTCCCGCCCCTACGCCGAGAAAAACGGCAGCTTTATAGCGGGCGTGCTGAACACCTTCAGCCAGGCCGATGCGTTGACCATCAGCCAGCGTCAGCAAAGTACCGAACTGCTCGCCAGGACCATGGGTCTGCCGGAAGCGGTGATTACCAGTTACCTAAGTCATCGCCCACCGACGGCAATTGGCCCAGTCAGTGATGAAACCGCCCGTCGTCAGCAGCAAACCGCCGATCTGTTTTACGAGAACCACCTGGTGCCGAAAAAAGTCGATATCAGAAGCCGCATTTGGCAGCCCACCGCACAACCTTCTACACAAAAACAAGGAGCAAAATCATGAGCCTGAATATGTTCTGGTTTTTACCGACTCACGGTGATGGTCACTATCTTGGCAGCGATGAGAATGCCCGCCCGGTCGATCATGGCTATCTCCAGCAGATCGCCCAAACCGCTGACAGGCTCGGTTTTACCGGGGTGCTGATCCCCACTGGGCGCTCCTGTGAAGATGCATGGCTGGTGGCCGCGTCGATGATCCCGGTCACCCAGCGACTGAAATTCCTCGTGGCGCTGCGCCCGAGCGTGATTTCGCCCACCGTCGCCGCTCGCCAGGCCGCGACGCTGGACCGATTATCGAATGGACGGGCGCTGTTTAATCTGGTGACCGGCAGCGATCCGCAGGAACTCGCCGCGGACGGTGTATTCCTCGATCACACCGAACGTTATGAAGCCTCGGCGGAATTTACCCATATCTGGCGGCGCTTGCTGGAAGGCGACACCGTCGATTTTGATGGCAAATATCAGAAAGTGCGCGGGGCAAAACTGCTGTTCCCGCCGATTCAGCAGCCGCGACCACCGCTTTACTTTGGCGGTTCATCGGAGGTCGCGCAGGAGCTGGCGGCTGAGCAGGTGGATTTGTATCTGACCTGGGGCGAGCCGCCGGAACAGGTAAAAGAGAAAATTGCACAGGTTCGCGAAAAGGCCGCCAAATACGGGCGCCAGGTGCGGTTCGGTATTCGCCTGCACGTGATTGTTCGGGAAACCACAGCTGAAGCATGGGAGGCCGCCAACCGACTGATATCCCGTCTGGATGATGACACCATCGCCAAAGCCCAGGCGGCCTTTACCCGAACGGATTCGGTCGGACAACAGCGAATGGCGGCCCTGCACGGCGGCCAGCGCGATAAACTGGAGGTCAGCCCGAACCTGTGGGCGGGTGTCGGTCTGGTACGCGGAGGGGCCGGAACCGCATTAGTCGGAGACGGGCCTACCGTCGCGGCACGTATTAATGAATATGCGGCGCTGGGCATCGATAGTTTTGTGCTGTCCGGTTATCCGCACCTCGAAGAGGCCTATAAAGTCGGTGAGCTGCTGTTCCCACACTTAGACGTCGCCATCCCGGAAGTCCCGCAGCCGCAGCCTTTACAGGTGCAAGGCGAAGCGGTGGCGAACGAATTTTTGCCGCGTAGAGTCGCACAAAGTTAAGGAGCGTTTTATGCCCACGCTTGCAAAAAGATGGCTGCTGCGCGTTGCCCCCTGGCTGTTGCCGGTCGGCATCGTGATTGTCTGGCAAATCGCCTCCGTCACCGGCTGGCTCTCAAGTCGCATTCTGCCCTCGCCGGAAGGCGTGGTCGAAGCGTTCTGGTCGCTATCGGCGAGCGGTGAACTGTGGCAACACCTGGCAATCAGCTCGTGGCGCGCGCTGGTCGGTTTCTCCATCGGCGGCTCGATTGGCCTGGTGTTAGGTCTGATTAGCGGGTTATCGCGCTGGGGCGAACGCCTGCTGGATACCTCGATTCAGATGCTGCGTAACGTGCCACATCTGGCGCTGATCCCGTTGGTGATTCTGTGGTTTGGCATTGATGAGAGTGCCAAAGTTTTTCTCGTCGCGCTCGGCACCCTGTTTCCAATTTATATCAATACCTGGCATGGGATCCGCAACATCGATCGGGGTCTGGTGGAAATGGCCCGCAGTTATGGACTCTCCGGCTTCGCACTGTTCTGGCATGTGATCCTGCCCGGTGCCCTGCCCTCAATTATGGTCGGCGTGCGCTTTGCACTGGGCCTGATGTGGCTGACGCTGATTGTCGCGGAAACCATCTCTGCGAATTCCGGAATTGGCTATCTGGCGATGAACGCCCGCGAATTCCTGCAAACCGATGTGGTGGTGGTCGCTATCATTCTTTACGCACTGCTGGGCAAACTGGCTGACGTCAGCGCCCAGTTTCTGGAACGCGTCTGGCTGCGCTGGAACCCGGCTTATTATGTTAAGGAGGTAAGCGTATGAATACGGCACGTCTGAACCCGGGTATTCCGCTGCTGCTGAACGGTATCGGCAAGCGCTACGGGAATAATACGGTCCTCAACGCTCTGGATTTGCATATCCCGGCCGGGCAGTTTGTCGCGGTGGTGGGTCGGAGCGGCGGCGGGAAAAGCACGCTGTTACGTCTGCTGGCCGGGCTGGAAAAGCCCAACGCCGGAGAACTGTTGGCCGGAAACGGCCCCCTCGCGGCCAGCCAGCATGAAACGCGGATGATGTTTCAGGATGCACGCCTTCTGCCATGGAAAAGCGTTATTGATAATGTGGGTCTTGGGCTGAATGGCAACTGGCGTGAGGCGGCGCAGGAAGCGCTTGCGGCAGTGGGGCTTGAAAGTCGGGCAAGCGAGTGGCCAGCGGCGTTATCCGGCGGGCAGAAACAGCGTGTGGCCCTGGCCCGGGCGCTAATCCATCGCCCCGGTTTATTGTTACTGGATGAACCTCTCGGAGCGCTGGACGCCCTCACCCGCCTGGAAATGCAGGATTTGATCGAGTCCTTATGGCAAGCCCAGGGCTTCACGGTGCTGCTGGTTACGCACGACGTAAGTGAAGCGGTGGCCATGGCCGATCGGGTGCTGCTAATCGAGGAAGGAAAAATCGGTCTGGATTTGACCGTGGATATCCCACGCCCACGGCGCAAAGGATCCGCGCGCCTGGCGGAGCTGGAGGCTGAGGTGTTGAATCGGGTGATGAAACGCGGCATATCGGATTCTCTGACGGAACCCCGCGTACGACATGGCTAAAATAACGCCCGGAATTCCGGGCGTTATTATTTAGGCTAACGCTTTGGTGATTTTCTCGAACAGATCGCCGGACAGATTTTCCAGCCCTTTCAACTGTTCCAGCGCCGCACGCATTTTTTCCTGACGCGCCGCATCGTAACGTTTCAGGCGAATCAGCGGCTCAATCAGACGCGAAGCCACCTGCGGGTTACGGCTGTTCAGCTCGGTCAACATCTCGGCGAGGAACTGATAGCCGCTGCCGTCTTCCGCGTGGAACGCCGCCGGGTTACTCATTGCAAAGGCCCCAATCAGCGAGCGGATACGGTTCGGATTGCTCAGGGTGAACGAACGGTGTTTCAGCAGACCGCGCACCGTTTCCAGAACGTTTGCCGCCGGGCTGGTGGACTGCAGAATAAACCACTTGTCCATCACCAGGCCGTCGTGATGCCACTTGTCGTCATATTCCTGCATCAGCACGTCACGGCACGGCAGCTGCGCCGCCACGGCGGCAGCCAGAGCGGCCAGCACATCGGTCATGTTGTCGGCGTGATGATACTGATGGCTCACCAGCTTATCTGCCAGCTCAGCGTCACCGTATGCCAGATAGCGAAGGCAGGTGTTACGCAGCGTACGCTTGCCGATATCGGCGTGTTCCACGCGGTAGGCATCCAGTTGGTTGGCGTTGTAAATCGCGAGGAATTCGTCCGCGAGTTCTTTCGCCAGGGTGCGGGTCAGCGCTTCACGTACCGTCGCAATCGCCACCGGATCGATAATCTCAAACAGCTCGGCGATTTCGTTCACTGAAGGCAGGGTCAGAATTTCTGCCGCCAGCGCCGGGTCAATGTTCTCATCCAGCAGAATGGCACGGAACGCATCGGCAACGTGCAGCGGCAGCGACAGTGGCTGCTGCTGCTGATGGCGGGCCACGTTCAGCTTGATGTAGGTCGCCAGCAGACTCTGGGCGGCATCCCAACGGGAGAAATCATTGCGGGCATGGCGCATCAGGAAGGTCAGTTGCTGATCGCTCCATTTGTATTCCAGTTTCACCGGAGCGGAGAATTCACGCAGCAGCGACGGCACCGGCTGGAAGTAGACGTTATCAAAGATGAATGTCTGCTCGGCCTGGGTAACGTTCAGGACGTTATGCACCGGATGACCGCCCTTCTGCAGGGGGATAACTTTACCTTCGTTGTCATACAGCTCGATGTCGAACGGAATGTGCAGCGGCTGTTTATCCTGCTGCTCAGCCGTCGGGGGCGTGTGCTGTTTGATGGTCAGCGTATATTGCTCGGTTTCCGGGTTGTAATCGTCATGCACGGTCACTACCGGCGTCCCCGACTGGCTATACCAGCGGCGGAAGTGCGAGAGGTCAACGTTGGACGCATCTTCCATCGCCTGCACGAAGTCGTCACAGGTCGCGGCGCTACCGTCATGACGCTCAAAGTACAGCTGCATCCCTTTCTGGAAATTGGCTTCGCCCAGCAGCGTGTGCAGCATGCGAATGACTTCTGAACCCTTCTCGTACACCGTCAGGGTGTAGAAGTTGTTCATTTCGATAACCATGTCCGGGCGAATCGGATGCGCCATCGGGCTGGCGTCTTCGGCAAACTGCATCCCGCGCATGGTACGCACGTTGCTGATGCGGTTGACCGCGCGCGAGCCGAGATCGGAGCTGAACTCCTGATCGCGGAAAACGGTTAAGCCTTCTTTCAGGCTCAGCTGGAACCAGTCGCGGCAGGTGACGCGGTTCCCGGTCCAGTTGTGGAAATACTCGTGACCGATAACGCGCTCAATATCGAGATAATCTTTGTCAGTAGCGGTATCGGTCCGGGCCAGCACGTATTTGGAGTTAAAGACGTTCAGGCCTTTGTTTTCCATCGCGCCCATGTTGAAGAAATCGACGGCGACGATCATATAGATGTCGAGATCGTATTCGAGGCCGAAACGGTCTTCGTCCCATTTCATTGAGTTCTTCAGCGAGGTCATCGCCCACGGAGCGCGGTCAAGGTTGCCACGATCGACAAACAGTTCCAGTGCCACTTCACGCCCAGAACGGGTGATGTATTTATCACTCAGGACGTCGAAGTCCCCGGCCACCAGCGCGAACAGGTAACACGGTTTCGGGAACGGATCCTGCCACTGGACCCAGTGACGGCCATTTTCCAGCTCGCCCTGCGCCACGCGGTTACCGTTGGAGAGCAGGTAAGGATATCTACTTTTATCCGCGATGATTTTGGTGGTAAACCGCGCCAGCACGTCAGGGCGGTCCAGATACCAGGTGATGTGGCGGAAGCCTTCCGCTTCGCACTGAGTGCAAAGGGCTTCACCAGACTGATACAACCCTTCCAGCGCCGTATTCGCCGCTGGGCTGATTTGGTTAACGATGCGCAGCGTAAAACGCTCCGGCAGGCCGTTAATCACCAGCTGATTGTTTTCTTCTTTATAGTCACTCCACGGCTGGTCGTTGACGTGAATCGACACCAGCGTTAAATCTTCGCCATCGAGACGCAGTGGTGTGGCAGACGCAGCGTGACGCGTAAACTGGCTTTCGGCGGTCACGACGGTTTTTGCGGCGTCCAGGTCAAAGGTCAGGTCGATATCGCTGATCAGGTATTCCGGCGCACGGTAGTCGTGGCGGTATTTGGCTTGGGGCTGTTGTGTCATAAAAAACCTTTAGCATCTTTTGTAAAGTATCGGGTTCAGTCTATTCCTGTTGTTACTTTCACGCTACGCAGAATGTTCATCTTTTCAGGGGCAAACACGCAAATTGCTACATATCGATAACACGCGGCACGTTTTGCCCTCGACCCTTCTGACGGCTTGTGTTGTGATCGGGGTTCAATAAATCAATAAACAAGGTATACTCCTGCGGTTTCAGCCGTTGTTTATTGTACTAAACGCTCCTTTAAGAGGACGCTATTGCGCACCATGAGACAATTCGCTTCCCCTGTTCTGCAGACGCTGCTTGATACAGATGCTTATAAGCTGCATATGCAGCAGGCCGTTTTCCATCATTACTATGATGTGCAAGTGGCTGCAGAATTCCGCTGCCGCGGTGACGATCTGCTCGGAATTTATGCAGATGCCATTCGCGAACAAGTCGAAGCGATGCAGTCGCTCCGGCTGCAGGACGACGAGTTCCAGTGGCTGTCAGGCCTGCCGTTCTTCAAGCAGGATTACCTCGACTGGCTGCGCGATTTCCGCTACAACCCGCAGCAGGTCACGGTCCATAACGACAACGGCAAATTAAACATTCGCCTTGAAGGCCCGTGGCGCGAAGTCATCATGTGGGAAGTTCCGCTGCTGGCGGTCATCAGCGAGCTGGTGCATCGTTACCGCTCGCCCGAGGCCGACATCACACAGGCACTCAGCGCCCTGGAACACAAACTCACCGATTTCAATCGGTTGACTCAGGATATCGACCTGTCTGGCTTCCGCCTGATGGACTTCGGTACCCGCCGTCGTTTCTCGCGTGAAGTGCAGCAAGCCATCGTTGAACGTCTGAAGCAGGAACCGTGGTTTGTTGGCACCAGCAATTATGATTTGGCGCGTCGACTGTCGCTGACCCCAATGGGAACGCAGGCCCATGAATGGTTCCAGGCGCATCAGCAAATCAGTCCCGATCTGGCCACCAGCCAACGTGTGGCGCTTGCGGCCTGGCTGGAAGAATATCCGGATCAGTTGGGGATCGCCCTTACCGACTGCATCACCATGGACGCCTTCCTGCGCGATTTTGGGCCAGAGTTCGCCGAGCGCTACCAGGGCTTACGCCATGACTCCGGGGATCCGGTGGAATGGGGTGAAAAGGCTATTGCCCACTATCAGAAGCTTGGCATCGACCCGATGAGCAAAGTGCTGGTGTTCTCCGATAACCTTGACCTCAATAAGGCCATCGACCTTTACCGTCATTTCTCTTCACGGGTGAATTTGAGCTTTGGTATTGGCACGCGTCTGACCTGCGATATCCCTCAGGTGAAACCGCTGAATATCGTGATTAAACTGGTGGAATGTAACGGCAAGCCGGTCGCCAAACTGTCAGACAGCCCGGGTAAAACCATCTGTCACGACAAGGCCTTCGTGCGTGCCCTGCGCAAAGCGTTTGACCTGCCCCAGGTCAAAAAGGCCAGTTAATCAACAAAAGGGAGCCTTCGGGCTCCCTTCTTCTTGTTATTTTCTCAATTCGTCCCGTCTCGTAGCGATTTTTTCTTGTCTGATGAAAGATGACAGGTAACATAGGGATCCCCCTTAATCAGGGTGGAAATTGATACCTTTATTCCGGACTACTAACAGAGAGATTACTATGAGCGTTGTGCCTGTAGCCGACGTACTCCAGGGCCGCGTAGCCGTTGACAGCGAAGTCACCGTGCGCGGATGGGTGCGTACCCGTCGAGATTCAAAAGCTGGTTTTTCCTTCCTCGCCGTCTATGACGGTTCCTGCTTTGATCCAGTACAGGCCGTCATCAATAATTCTCTGCCCAATTACAATCAGGAAGTGCTGCGTTTAACCACCGGCTGTTCAGTGATTGTCACCGGCAAAGTGGTGGCGTCTCAGGGCCAGGGCCAGAGCTTCGAAATCCAGGCTTCTCACGTTGAAGTGACCGGCTGGGTTGAAGATCCTGATACCTATCCGATGGCGGCAAAACGTCACAGCATCGAATACCTGCGTGAAGTAGCGCATCTGCGTCCGCGTACCAACCTGATTGGTGCGGTCGCACGCGTGCGTCATACTCTGGCGCAGGCGCTGCACCGTTTCTTCCACGAGCAAGGCTATTTCTGGGTATCTACGCCGCTTATCACCGCGTCTGATACCGAAGGTGCGGGTGAAATGTTCCGCGTTTCCACGCTGGACATGGAAAACCTGCCGCGTAACGATCAGGGCAAAGTGGACTACGACAAAGACTTCTTTGGCCGTGAAGCTTTCCTGACCGTATCAGGTCAGTTGAACGGTGAAACCTATGCCTGTGCGCTGTCCAAGGTTTACACCTTCGGCCCGACATTCCGCGCAGAAAACTCCAATACCAGCCGCCATCTGGCTGAATTCTGGATGCTGGAGCCGGAAGTGGCCTTTGCCGATCTGGAAGATAACGCCGCATTGGCAGAAGCGATGCTGAAGTATGTCTTCAAAGCGGTACTCGAAGAGCGTGCCGATGATATGAAATTCTTCGCCGAGCGTGTGGATAAAGATGCCATCAGCCGTCTGGAACGTTTTGTCGAAGCCGATTTCGCGCAGGTGGATTACACCGATGCGATAACGATTCTGGAAAACTGCGGTCAGACCTTTGAGAACCCAGTATTCTGGGGCGTGGACCTCTCTTCCGAGCACGAACGTTACCTCGCTGAGAAACACTTCCAGGCACCGGTCGTTGTTAAAAACTACCCGAAAGACATCAAGGCGTTCTACATGCGCCTTAACGACGACGGCAAAACCGTTGCCGCAATGGATGTTCTGGCTCCGGGTATCGGCGAAATCATCGGTGGCTCCCAGCGTGAAGAACGCCTGGATGTTCTCGATGCACGTCTGGCGGAGATGGGCCTCAATAAAGAAGACTACAGCTGGTATCGTGATCTGCGTCGCTATGGCACCGTGCCTCACTCAGGCTTCGGTCTTGGTTTCGAACGTCTGATTGCTTATGTCACTGGTGTTCAGAACGTGCGTGACGTAATCCCGTTCCCACGTACACCGCGTAACGCCAGCTTCTAAGCGCGCAACTATGATGAAAGCCAGCTATCGAGCTGGCTTTTTTTTTGGCTTTGTCAGGATTTGTGTACAAATTTCTACAAACATAAAGGTCAACCCCTCGCTTTAACCCAAATGTTACACCCCATTTCACGCAATACTTCTGCACACATTTCCCGCAACACTTCTCTGGCGCTTAAGTAAAGCCCTGGTGCTTAGCACACAAAATAACCACCTTCAACGCGCACGAATAGCTAACTTTGAGCCATAAGAAAAACAGTGATGAGAATCATTCTTAGATAAGAAAAGCCGTTATTAAAATTAAAGATAAGCTTTTCATATAGATAGATATAGAGATGGCGTTTAATTCAGCAATGCGGCAGGAAATTTGAGGTGGTTCACAAAGTTCCCGAATTTACACAAATTATTACACATTATTTCTTCTTGTTACCTATTTACGATATTTGTAGCACTTTCAGGCTAGCGAAACGTTGTCATGAATGGAAATATGCCTGTCAGACACAGAAAGACACCAAACTCTCATCAATAGTTCCGTAAATATTTATTGACGAAAACTATTGGCGGCAGTGGCAAGTGTCCATAAAAAAACCAATGAGGGTAATAAATAATGATGAAGCGCAATATCCTGGCAGTGGTTATCCCTGCCCTGTTGGCAGCTGGTGCGGCAAACGCAGCAGAAATCTATAACAAAAATGCCAACAAACTGGACTTCTATGGTAAAGCAGTCGGGGAACACATCTGGACCACCAACGGCGACACCACCAGCGATGACACCACCTATGCTCGTATCGGTTTCAAAGGCGAAACTAAAATCAACGATCAGATCACCGGTTACGGCCAGTGGGAATACAACCTGGATGCGTCCAGCGTTGAAGGTTCTCAGGGGACTAAAACCCGTCTGGCATTCGCAGGTCTGAAATTTGGTGACGCAGGTTCTATCGACTACGGTCGTAACTACGGTGCCATCTACGACGTAGCGGCATACACCGATATGCTGGTTGAGTGGGGCGGCGACTCTTGGGCTGCGACCGACAACTTCATGAACGGTCGTTCTACTGGCCTGCTGACCTACCGTAACAACAACTTCTTCGGTCTGGTTGATGGCCTGAGCTTCGCCCTGCAGTATCAGGGTAAAAATGAGCGTAACAGCCCAGTTACCGTTGATTACGATGACAACAACGGCACTGTACAGAACATCTCTCTGGGTGGTAACGGCGCGAAAGCGAACGGCGACGGCGTGAGCACCTCCGTTCAGTACGAATTCCTCGAAGGCTTCAGCGTTGCTGCGGGTTATGAAACTGCTGACCGTACCAACGACCAGGTTAATCCAGAAGTTCGCACCATCAACGGTGTTACTTACGGTAACGCAAGCGCCGGCGGTGACCGCGCTGAAGCATGGTCAACTGCATTCAAATACGACGCGAACAACGTCTACGCTGCTGTAATGTATGCTGAAACCACCAACATGACTCGCGAACCAGACAACAACTTCGCGAACAAAACACAGAACATCGAAGCTGTGGTTCAGTACCAGTTCGACTTCGGTCTGCGTCCGTCCATCGGTTACGTGCAGTCTAAAGGTAAAGACCTGCTGGCTCGTTCCAACAGCAACGGCTCCTTCGCGGGCGGCGATGCTGACCTGGTTAAATACGTAGAAGTGGGTACCTGGTACTACTTCAACAAAAACATGAACGTCTACGCAGCATACAAATTCAACCTGCTGGACGACAACGCCTACGCAAAAGCATCGGGTCAGGCTGTCGACGACCAGGCTGCTGTAGGTATCGTTTACCAGTTCTAATCAGTACGCCACTTTGTTATATGCTTGAAAAACAGGGCTTCGGCCCTGTTTTTTTATGTCCGGCAGTGATTAATAATGACTTTTGAAAAGCGCCGCGCTTTTTCTCGCAAACGGTTGGCTTTTCGTCATTCTCCCGTTAACCTGATAGCGGATTTCCCTTCAGTAACCACAATGGAACCTCGTCATGTTTGAGAACATTACCGCTGCCCCAGCCGACCCCATTTTGGGTCTGGCCGATTTGTTTCGTGCCGATGACCGCCCCGGAAAAATCAATCTCGGGATTGGTGTTTACAAAGATGAAACCGGAAAAACTCCGGTACTGACCAGCGTTAAAAAAGCAGAGCTGTATCTGCTGGAAAACGAAACCACCAAAAACTATCTCGGCATCGATGGTATTGCAGAATTCGGCCGCTGCACTCAGGAGCTGCTGTTCGGTAAAGGCAGCGCGATTGTCTCTGACAAACGTGCACGTACGGCACAGACCCCGGGCGGGACCGGCGCTTTGCGCGTGGCAGCAGATTTTCTCGCTAAAAACACTGACGTGAAACGCGTGTGGGTCAGCAATCCAAGCTGGCCGAACCATAAAGGCGTGTTCAACTCTGCGGGTCTGGAAGTCTGTGAATATACCTATTACGACGCAGAACAACACGCGCTCGATTTCGACGGACTGGTTTCAAGCCTGAATCAAGCCCAGGCTGGCGATGTGGTACTTTTCCACGGCTGCTGCCACAACCCAACCGGGATCGACCCGACGCTGGAACAATGGGAACAGCTGGCAACACTGTCCGTTGAAAAAGGCTGGCTCCCGCTGTTTGACTTCGCCTATCAGGGCTTTGCCCGTGGCCTGGAAGAAGATGCTGAAGGTCTGCGCGCGTTTGCTGCGGTTCATACAGAACTGCTGGTGGCGAGTTCCTTCTCGAAAAACTTCGGTCTGTACAACGAGCGCGTTGGGGCTTGTACACTGGTCTGTGCCGATAGCGAAACGGCGGATCGTGCGTTCAGCCAGATGAAAGCCGTTATTCGCGCAAACTACTCTAACCCACCGGCTCACGGTGCCGCCGTGGTAGCGACCATTCTGAGCAATGACGCTCTGCGCGCCATCTGGGAGCAAGAGCTGACCGATATGCGCCAGCGCATTCAGCGTATGCGTCTGCTGTTCGTGAATACTCTGGCCGAGAAAGGCGCAGATCGCGATTTCAGCTTTATCGTGAAGCAGAACGGCATGTTCTCCTTCAGCGGTCTTACCAAAGATCAGGTGCTGCGTCTGCGTGAAGAGTTTGGCGTTTACGCCGTGGCGTCGGGTCGCATCAACGTTGCAGGTATGACCCCTGACAATATGGCTCCGCTGTGTGAAGCCATCGTCGCCGTGCTGTAATTCAGCCGACAAGAAAAAGGCCGCTCGCGCGGCCTTTTTTATTGATTCATTCCGATATGCCTACCAAACGGGCATTTCATCCTGCAGGAAAGGATTATGTACGCGCTCATGACCGAGCGTCGACATTGGGCCGTGACCCGGAATAAAGCTGACCGCATCACCCAGTGGCAATAATTTGCGCTTAATCGAATCGATTAGCTGCCCATGATCGCCGCGTGGGAAATCACTGCGCCCTACTCCACCTTTAAAGATTACATCCCCTGAGATAAGCAGCTGCGAAGCGGCGTCAAAGAAGACGATGTGCCCCGGCGTATGGCCCGGACAATGCAGAACCTGCAAGCTGACGTTACCGACGGTGACGGTATCACCTTCGTTAAGCCAGCGGTCTGGCGTTAACGGCAGACAATCTTCGAGACCGAACATCCGGCTCTGAGCCGGCAGCCCCTGAAGCCAGAACTCATCTTCTTTTTCCGGTCCGATAACCGGCACACCGTAATGCTGTGCCAGTTCCGCGGCGGCACCCACGTGATCGAGATGACCGTGGGTCAGCAAGATCTGCATCAGCGTCACGCCTGCGGCGGTCACTTCCTGTTTAATACGCTCAGCATCGCCACCCGGGTCCACCAGTGCAGCGAGTTTCGTTTGCTCACACCAGATGAGCGAACAGTTCTGGGCGAAAGCCGTAACCGGAATAATACGATAGTTCATGATGCTCCTGTTTCGTTACCAGGTCCGGACCGGCCCGGTATCAATATGCACAAAGTTACTACGTGGGTAATATCCTACACCACCTGCGCGCATAGATAACGCAGCTTTGCGAATATTGCTTAACGAAACGCCTTCAATATGAAAATCCATCGCCTGGCCTTTGGTGTGATAGCTGTGTTTCGCTACCCCGCGGCTGTGAGCGCGCAGTTCATCGTTGGTATTTAATGAACGATAGCCGGAAATAAGCTGCACGGGCTTGTTGGTCCCCAACAGTCCCTGAAGGCGGTACAGATGGTCGAAGAGCTTTGGATCGATGGATTTCATTTTATTCGCGCGATAGTCACGGAAAAAATGATTGAGTCTTGCTAATTCATCCTGAATATAGCCTCTGCCATCGAAAAACTCCGCTTTGAGCGTCTCACCGGTATGCAGGTTATTGAGCGTCAAAACACGCGGACGTGGTGTCGAGAGGGTGGCAAATGCTGGCGTTGGCAGGATGGCCGCTGCGCCAAGCGCAACACCACCTAACGCCAGCAATTTGCGGCGATTAGCGTCAAATTTGTCCATGATAATCAGGTCTTCAAGTAAGTGATCGTTATTTATGCACTTCTGGCGCACGAAGGGCACCTTAACCGCCGTTGGAAGCGACGTCAAGGTTCCCTAACCCCAGTCAATTCAGGCCCTGTAGCGATTTGGGCCTGAATTGGCTAATTTATACGACACCTGAATTATCTGAACTTCTTCATTTACCTGATTAATTGTTCCGCTTTTGGCAGGATTTGTGCGCCAGATCGCGCGGTGAGATCATAATTGTAAATATCTGTACGATATTGTGCCCGGCCATCTGCGCCGACGAAGGCCGTCAGGTAATAGAGGTTAACCGGGATGTTCTGGCGGATATTCACGTAACGCGTGTTCCCCTGTTTAAGGGCATCAGAGATCCGCGTGTCATTCCAGCCCGCATCCTGTAACAACATATTAGCGAGCTCAGATGCTTTATTGACGCGTACACAGCCTGAACTCAGCGCTCGCGAATCTTTCTGGAACAGGGTGTGGTTCGGCGTATCGTGCAGATAGATAGCATCCGAGCTCGGCATATTGAATTTGTAACGCCCCAAGGAGTTATGGGCCCCCGGCGCCTGCTGGAAACGGAACGGCAAATTCGAAGGAGTGATCGTCGACCAGTCTACGTGATAAGGGTTAATGGCCTCATTGCTGTTCCAGCCGCGCAAGACGGTATAACCGTGTCTGTCCAGATAGCCTGGGTCGTTCCATACTTTCGGCAGAATATCTTTGCGGGCCAGGGTCGAGGGGACGTTCCACGGTGGATTGACCACCACGTTATTCAGGGCGCTGCTCATCATTGGAGTCTTACGATCCGGTCGGCCAACGATGACTCGGGAATCCAGAACCTGATTCCCATCGAGGTAATACACCAGCGAGTAGGCCGGAATATTGACCATGATGCCGGTGGAAAGCTTGCCCGGCAGGAGTCGCAGACGCTGTATATTCAGCGCCAGCACGCCCGCCCGCTGTGCCGGGCTGACATTCAGCCAGTCACGGGTGGCCTGGCCAATCACGCCATCCGCCCCCAGCCCTTGCCAGGTCTGGAAGCGCTTCACCGCCTCCACCAGCTGACGGTCGTAAATCGCAGGCGCGTTGCTGTTCGCTTTAGCTTTCTTCGCAGGCAGAGCAGACGGGCTGACCACTGGGTTATCTCCCGGCAGGACAATATCTGACGCAGGATCCATCATTCCGGTGCGCTGAAGAATTTCGCGTAGCGCCGGAACGTCTTTACTCCACTGCCCCGGAGAAAGTTTGGCGGTACTGGTCAGCTGCGGCCACGGACGGGAATCGGTCAGTTGGGCCAGCAGCGCCTGATGCATCGCCGCATACTGAGGATGCTGCGGGGCCAGACTGGCCACAAACTGCGGCAGGGAGCCATTATCCAGCGCCAGCTGCCATTGGCTAATGACCGACAGTGGCGGCGTGGTGAGCGTGTAAGGTTTGTCACTGTACAGCCAGCGAGTCCCCTGCATCGGAAGACTGCTGATGAACTGGAGGTAGCCCATCATCGCATCGGAAAGCACCACATCACGCGCCATGCCGGTAACGGCCGGATCGGTCAATAACTCGACCCACTGCGTGAACTGCGGCTGAAAACCGGCAATGGCGACTTCGGCCAGCTGTTGCTGGAACGCCTGCACGGCATCCCGATTTTCCCACATCGGCTTCATCGTCCTGGCGGCATACATCGCCGCCAGCTGATTCATATACACCGGCGTGTATTGGGCTGGCAGGAGTGACTGAATATCGGCCCGGCTTTTGGCGGCCGCTCCGTCAGGCAGCGGTTGGATCCCCGCCATCATCGCCACGGCAGGGGCTTGCCCGTCCGCCTGGGCCAATACCGGTGAAGAATCGCCAGGTGTGGCTGAACTGTCTGTTGGCACCAGTTCAGGCTCGTCGGCCTGCGCGTTGAACAGTGGAGCAAAAGCCAGCGTCAGACATAAACTTAGCGCTGACAACCGACGACCATATGATTTATTCAGCGACATCCCTTGCCCCCTGTTGTTCATTGCTGCCCGTACTAACCGGGGCTTACTCTCAGTATATAAAGACAAAAATACTTTTGCCTGACCAAATGTAAAGAAGATTAAAGATAATACCCTCTTCCCGCCGTAAACAGAAAACAAAAAGGGCGACATCGCTGTCGCCCTTATTTAAAAAAAGACTTACATCTACGAAGCGTCCGCGGTGCCCGGCAAGGTTTCCGGAAGCTGTGCCGCAAAGCCGCGTAGCCCAACCACGTGAACGTGTTCCGTATTCTGGAAGACTTTACGCACCAGTTTATAGGTGGTGCCTTTTTCCGGGCTGATGTTTTCCGGGGCCGCGATGATGAGCTGCATTTCCAGACGGTCACACAGTTCAAACAGCGTGGCGATGGAACGGGCATCCAGACGGGCCGCTTCATCAAGGAACAGCAGACGGCATGGCGAAATGTCTTTCCCGCGCAGACGACGGGCTTCATCTTCCCAGCTCTGTACCACCATTACCAGGATGGACATCCCGGTACCGATAGCTTCCCCGGTAGACAGCGCACCCGATTCCGCACGCAGCCAGCCGTCAGATCCACGGTTTACTTCTACTTCCATTTCGAGGTAGTTACGGTAGTCCAGCAGCTCCTCACCGATGGTCTGCGGCGTACGCTGACCCATATCGATTTGCGGATTCAGACGCTGATACAGCTTCGCCAGCGCTTCAGAGAAGGTCAGACGGTTGCTGTTGAACAGGTCCTGGTGCTGCTCGTGCTGTTCAGATAATACTTCCAGTAGCGTGGAGTGTGTTTCACGTACGTTCACATTCAGACGCACGCTGTTCACCTGGCCGAAGGATACGCTCTGTAGCCCCTGGTTCAGCATACGAATACGGTTCTGTTCGCGCTGAATGGTCTTGCGAATAATATTGGCCACGCTGCGGGAGCTGATTGCCAGCTTCTGTTCACGCGCAGTCAGCTCTTCTGTCAGACGACCCAGTTCGATTTCCATCTGCTCAATGGCTTCTACCGGATCGTCGGTGCGGATAATATCCTGACGAATACGCTCACGCAGATGCTGGTACACCGCCACGAAGAACTGAATCTTGCGCTCAGGGCGCTTCGGATCTTCCGACATCCGCAGCACATCACGCAGGTGTTCGTTATCCGCCACGGCCAGACGCAGCGCACCCAGCGCCTTATCCGACATCGAACGCAGATCGTCTGCAGACAGGTAGGCCAGCTCGCGGCGATGCAGACGGCGTTCGACGTTATTGTCTTTCACCAGACGCATGACCGCACACCAGCCCGCCTTGGCGCTAACCACTTGCTCACGCATTTCGAGATAGTTGCGCTCGAGGCTACGCAGTTTACGGGTCAGGTTGTCCATTTCCGCTTCGCAGAAGGTCAGCGCTTTTTCGAGTTGGTTGCGACGGTTACGGTTGTTGGAGAGCTGAGTATGCAGCTCGTCACGGCGTGAACGGGCACGCTCTTCCGCCCCGCTGTCGGCCCGGACGCCGATGTCCTGCAGTTCGCGATGTAAATCGGTCAGCAGCTCTTTCTTGGTGTCGAAGGAGCTTTTCAGCGACGCCATAACCTGGCTGTACTGGCTGAGCTGTGCGGCGTGATTACGCAGCGCTTCACGCGCACGGGCACGTTCCGCTTCCGCCTGCTCCAGACGCTGGCGCAGCTTCTCGTTCAGGTCGCTGTTACCGTTCAGCATTTCTGCCGAATCGGTATAGCCAAAGTGTGCGCGGCGCTGAACCACTTCGGTCAGGGCAAACGCCTGCTGACGCGCGTCACGCTGCATCTGCTGAGAATACGCGTAGTCTTCTTTTAGCTGTTCATACTGTTCCGGGTCGCTTTGCAGAACGGAAACCATTGGCTCCAGTTTTGCCAGTTGATTGCCGTGCTGCTGAATAAAGCGCGCGGCTTCCTGGGCTTCATCCAGACGCTCCTGGATTTCATCCACCCGATCGGCCAGCGTTTCGTCAGCCAGCAGATTGAGACGCGGCAACAGACGGTTCAGTTGGGCAACGCCTTCTTTCGCCTGCTCAAACTGTGCCCGGCTCTGCTGGTTGTCATTTTCGTGGTTGCTGAGCGCACGCTCCAGCTCGCCACGACGGGTATTCAGTTTGCGAATTTCCGCTTCCGGATCCGCTTCAAACGCGACGGCCAAGTGGCTGCCGATGAAACGGCTGAATGCCTGATGCAGACGCTGGGTTTTCTGGACGTCAAACGACAGAGTCGCGAAGCGTTCAGACAGGATTTCACGTTCCGCGTGCAGGGCTTCGATACGGTTTTCACGCGCCGCGCGGCCAAATAACGGCAGCGTCGGGAAGCGGGAGTAACGCCACTGGCGGTCAGCGACTTTCACCACTACGGCTTTTTCCAGCTCGTCTACGGTAAAGACGCTGTCATCAAAGGAGGAAGGATCCCCTTCGATGAGATAGAGATCTTCCGGACAATCTTCCAGCCCTTCGAGCTGCTCGGCAATCTGCGACAGATCCGGCACCACGATCGCATGACGCGACGGACCATACAGCGCGGAGAAGTACGGTGCATCGTCGAGGCTTACGTCATCATAGATTTCTGACAGCAGCACACCGCCAAAACGTTCCGCCAGCGCGTTCAGACGCTGATCTTCGGAACCGCCAGGCTGGCTTAAACGTTCGATTTCATCATCAACCGCACGCTTACGCGCCCCGACTTCATCACGCTCAACAATCGCTTCGCGCTCGCGCTCCAGCAACTGCTGCATATATTCGGTCACGTCCTGACTGGACTCAAACGCTTCGCCGCTCTGCTCACACAGCTGAGTCAGGCTGCTTTGCGCCGCCAGCCAGATAGGTGCCCGTTGCAGCAGAGTTTGCGTGCGGCCCTGCAATTGTTCCAGTTCCTGACGCAGCGTCATACGCTGTTCGCTGGCGGAAGAGACACTGTCCGACAGCGCAGAGATGCGTTCTTCCAACTCCTGGTGCAGCCCTTCCAGCTCGTCAATTTCAATATGACGGCCCTGACGCTTGCAGAATTCAGCCAGCAGACGCTCGGCATCCTGTTGCTCACGCAGACGCTGTTCAAGCTCGTTCAGACGACCGCGCAGGGCGGTTGACTGTTCAGCCAGGTGACGCTGGTTAACCCCTTCCCGCAGCAGGTCGCGGGCAACATCCCACGCCTCATCACGGCCCAACGGACCATTAATGGCGACCACCAGTTGATAAGCCTGCTCGAACTGGCTGTGCGCGGTTTGCGCCACGCTCATTTTCTGTTCCAGCGACAGCAGTTTTTCCGTGGCTTCCTGCTCTTTCGCTTTGAAGGTATCGAGCCAATCGTCCGCGCTTTCCGGGGTTAAGTCCGGCAGATGGCAGAGATCTTTCGCACGCTGCAACGCCTGTAATGCCTGGCTGTATTGGATCGCGCGAGTCTGCTGCACGTCGAGCGCCTGTTGGTAATCGGCGAGCTGGTTTTTCAGCTCATCCACTTCCAGCTCAGCGGCTTCGGCGCGGGCTTCGTTCTCTTCCTGCTGTTCGGCGGCTTCGGCCACCACTTCGTTTTGTTCTTCGAGACGGATTTGCAGTTCGTCGAGATCCGCTTCATAGCGCTCGATTTTTTCCTGCTGACGCAACGCCGTCTGCACCAGGTTCAGGTGATCGCTCGCCGCCTGGTAATCGGCTTCCAAATCGCCTTCCGCACCGTTGTGCTCCTGCAACTCACGCGCCATTTCGACGTGTTTGTACTGCTCGGCAGCCAGCTGTTGACGCGAGGTCAGCAGTTCACGGCGGAAATCCAGCGCTTTGTCGAGATGCACCCGACGTTCGTTGGAGTGACGCATGTAGTCCGCCGCCACGTAATCGGTCGCTTCGGAGATCAAATGCTTGAACAGGTCGCGGTCAGACTGGGTAACGCGAATCGCTTCCAGCGTCATGCGGTTTTCACGCAGCGCGGCTTCCATGTCCTGGAAGGCCTTCCGCACCCCGCCGTTTTCCGGCAACAGGTAGTCGCGCAATGAGCGGGTAATGGCGCTGGAAATCCCGCCGTACAGCGAGGCTTCGATCAGACGGTAGTATTTACTCCGGTCAGACGCCGAGCGCAGACGACGGGCGACCACGCCCAAATCGAACATCAGCGAGTGGTAATCAGTAATCGAGTTAAACTGTTTGAACTGGACGCCTTCCATCCCTTCGAGCTTATCTTTCAGCTCCTGGAGGGTGAGGACGCGCGCCTGACGCTCGTTCAGCGTTTCGGTCACCAGCTCGGTCGGCTGGAAGGACATCGGCAGGCCCTGGATAGCAAACGGTTTGATATCCACTTTGCGGTCACGACCAGCAACCTGCTGCAGACGAACGCCCACCAGCACGCGTTGATGACGAGAGTTCATTACGTCCAGCATGGAGTAACAGACACCGGCTTTCAGCTTACCGTGCAGACCTTTATCGCGTGAACCGCTGGTCGCACCGGCTTCGGTGGTGTTACGGAAGTGCAATAACGTTAAATCAGGGATCAGCGCCGTAACGAACGCCGCCATGGTGGTGGACTTACCGGCCCCGTTACCACCCGAAAGCGTTGTAACCAGTTCGTCGAGATCAAAGGTTCGGGCGAAAAAGCCGTTCCAGTTAATCAGGGTTAATGAACGAAATTTACCACGTTCAATCATTATTCTTCCTCCCCGCTATCCGTATCCGGCTGAGCATCGTCATTCTCGTCATTGAGCAGCAGATGGTTTTCAATCGCTATCGCTTCGCCATCGCGGATCATGCGCAGCTGCGCTTCACGCGCATCATCCCCGGAGCGGACGTCCGCCCCGAAACGGAACACCGATTCGGTGATACGGAACTTGCTGCTGTCATGTCCCATAAACCACACCATGCCCAAACGGCGCAGGCGGTTCAGGGAAGAACGCACTTTTTCCTGCAGCTTTTGACGGTCAAGATCTGAACCGGTAGAGCGGTTGTTCACCAGCTTCAACAGCTTGGCTTCATCTGCCAGGCTCATCAGTTCGTCATACAGCTCCTGCTGGGTGAAAATCCCCTCGTTCGCCAGACGTTCCGGGCTGAGGTAGAGATAACAGAGGATTTTGCCGACCATCATATCCACTTCGGACAGCACCGAACGCGGAATAAGCGTGGTGGAACGTGGGCGCAAATAGAAGAAACCTTCCGGCGCACGAATCAGTTCCACGTTATAGCGGGTGTAAAACTCTTCCAGATACTCCTGGAAATCCATCAAAAAGGCGTGGTTGTCCAGTTCATCCAGACCCACATGACGGCCTGAACGTAGGGCGCTATCCAGCGCCGGGAATAACGGATTGGCCAGGGCCTGTGCCAGCTTAACTGGCATCACGTGTTCAATATTTGTCGATGACATGTGCCTGTACCTTGGCTCCGTAATCATTAATCGGCTGCCACTTCGGCGGCAGTCCGGTGAAATCTGCTTGTGCTACGCCCAGACGGACGGCCTGATCGACCACGATACGTGCCATGTCGAAATGACGCGCACGTGGATACTGCGTGAGGTATTCGCGCACCACCAGTCCCAAATCCAACGGCAGCCCTTTTTCTTTATAAATGGCCAGTTGCTGTTCGATGAGCGCCGCCAGCTGCTCGCGGATTTCGTTGAACTCTTCGTATTCGAGATCCGGCGGCAGTTCACCGGTGACCTCTTCATCACGCAACATCATCTCTTCATCGCGCATGTCGTACAGACGGTCAGCGTTGGCGTAGGTCAATGCCCATGGGGCATCGAAGTAATTCTGGACCGATACGCGCAGACGCTGGGCGAAGACACGGTTTTTATCCATATCGATAGCGGTACGGATGAATTTATGCACGTGTCTGTCGTAACCGATCCACAGGTCGATAGCCTGCTGGCCCCAGCTCACGATGCGATCGAGCTTGCTCTGCAGGTCGAACACCAGACGATCGACAAAATGCAGATCGTCATGCACCAGAGTCGAGTCCTGAATGCGCAACAGGTTAGCCTGCAGCTTATCGCCCGCAGCTTCCAGGGTATCCTGAAGCTCACGCAGAGTGCCGGAGGTTTCTGACAGCAACATTTCACAGCTGGAAATCGCCGCCCGCCAGTCTTTGTTGAGTAACTGCGCGATGTCGTCTTTTACCGTCTGCTGTTGCTCATCCATCAGGCGCTGCGTGAGGTCAATGCTGTCAAAGATTTCCGCGACGGAATATTTCAGCGGCGCATACACGTTACGATGCCAGTGAAACTCATCTCCGCCCTCTTCTGCCGCATCCGCAGCACGTTTGAGTTCGCCGCCGACGATAGACAGCTGCATTGACAGGCGCAGCGTGGAAAACTCACGCTGGCGAATATAGTAATCGGTGATTCCGATGCCAAGCGGCGTCAGGCGGTAGATAGCATTGCCTTCCGTGATTTCGCTGGTAAAGCGGTTCAGCAGACGTTGACGCACCATATCGTTGATCGCGTTGTTCGCGCGCACGCTGATGGTTTCGCTGGTTTGCTCAAACGCATCACTGACGTGGCGGAAAGCGTCAATCAGCTCACCTTCGGTAAGCTCGCCTTCAAGCCGTTCGCCGTTCAGCGTTGCCACGGCCATCAGGAATGACAGCCTGTCGACCGGCAACGAGATCGAAAAATCATTTTTTCTGGCCCAGGCAACCAGTTCGGGGACTGTCTGGGAAAAATCACTCATCGTTAGTCCTTGTATCTACCTGCGGTTTTAGCGCGGTGACGTGAATATAGCGACCCAGGCTTATCCAGGGCTCTTCGCGACAATAGCGTGTTTCCAGTGCCAGTAACTGCTCGTACCGCTCATGCTGCTTTGCTTTTTCACGCAGATAATCATGAAACACGCGTACTCCGGTTTTCCCGGTTATTTGCCAGCCTGTTTCCAGCAGCCAGTCGTATACCTCTTGCGGTTTACGCGGATGGTTCGGCGAAAGCTTGCGTTTTCGGGTCTTCGGCATCCCCGCGTCGACGTAGTCAAAGTTCGTCACCACCATGTTGTGCATCAACAGGCCGTTAGCATTGTAGAACATTAACGACAATCCGCCGCCCGGACGCAGCACCGACCACAGCGCGTGTAAAACCGCCTGCGGATTAACCACCCACTCAAGTACTGCATGGCACAATATCAGATCAACCGGCCTTTCCAAATGCTCCGCAATGTCCTGCACCGGGCATTGTACAAAATGCATGTTGTGGCTCACACCTTTCTCAACGGCTGCCTGTTTTGCGAGGGCTATCATCTCGGCTGACAGGTCACATAGGGTAACATGGTGCCCCCGCTCTGCCATCCGAATTGCGGTCTGTCCGGCGCCGCCGCCGCCATCGAGAATACGCAGCGGGCGTTCACCGAAGGTGGCCAGCAAAACGTCTAAATCCTGCCACAGGATCGCCTGGCGCAGCTGTCCCTTTGTCGTGCCATAGATATTGCGCGAAAAACGTTCCGCGATACCATCAAAATTGCGATCCTGCACGCTGGACTCCACTTGCCCGCCACAAAGACGCTATTTTGTCATACCCACAGCGAGAGGGAAGCTATCTGGTGTAATATCCCTGCATATCCCCTTTCAGATGGTTAAAAAAGGAACCAACACGGATGCTTTTTACGCTAAAGAAGTATGTTGGCGGCATGATTTTACCGTTACCTCTCCTGATCTTGCTCATGGCGCTGGGTCTGGCGCTGCTGTGGTTCAGCCGTTTCCAGCGCAGTGGCAAGATTTGTCTTAGCGTTGGCTGGCTGGCGCTACTGTTGTTAAGCCTGCAACCGGTGGCCGACCGTCTGCTCCAGCCGATTGAAAATACTTATCCGACCTGGCGCGGAACTGAGCGGGTGGAATACGTTGTGGTGCTGGGCGGGGGGTATACCTGGAACCCTGAGTGGGCCCCGAGTTCGAATCTGATTAATAATAGCCTGCCGCGGTTGGCGGAAGGGATCCGCCTGTGGCAGGCCAATCCGGGTGCCAGGATGATTTTCACCGGTGCCGCTGCGGCCACCAACCCGGTGAGTACCGGCGAAGCAGGCGCCCGCGTGGCTGAAAGCCTCGGCGTGCCGCGTAGCGAAATTATTGTGCTCGATAAACCTAAAGATACGGAAGAAGAAGCCGCGGCGGTAAAAGACGCGATTGGCGATGCGCCTTTCCTGCTGGTCACCTCGGCGTCACATTTGCCCCGCGCGATGATTTTCTTCCGACACGCAGGGCTGCATCCGCTACCCGCCCCGGCGAATCAGCTGGCCATTAGCTCGCCGCTGAATCCGTGGGAACGCATAATCCCTTCTCCGGTGTGGCTGATGCACAGCGACCGCGTGGGTTACGAAACCCTGGGCCGCATTTGGCAATGGCTGAAGGGCAGCTCAGACGAGCCAGGGCAGCAGTGATTTTGCAGCCAGGTCAAAGTTAGCCCGGTTAAAACGCCCGGTATTCACTAACTGGGCGACTTCATCCCACAGCAAATACAACCAGCGCCGCCAGAGAAACGCTTCGGCAACCGGCGCGCGCTGGAGATAGTGCCATAACAGCCCTTCCGCCAGCCCGCTATCGGTCAGACGAAACAGTTCATATTCACGCGGGGCCCACAGCATGACACCCGGCCCAACCATCGCCAGCAGCTGATCGCTGCGGGAATCTTTCAGCATACTGCGCAGCGTAAAGTTGCCGTGAACCAGCACGCAGTTATCATTGAATCCGTCAAACAGGGCGGGCAGGCATTCACGGGTACGAAACAGTATGCGTTTATCCTGCATCGTCAGCCCGGTATTGTTGTAGAGATTGAGCGTGCCCCACAGCACCTCAACGCGCTGGCGATACCACAGCGGCCAAAGATTTTCCTGAGTGCTGTCGACCGTGCCGACGCATCCTCCGCTGTCCTGACGATGCCAGGCCAGCAGTCCCTCGACGATTTGATCTTTAAGCTGTTCCCAGCGGTCGGGTGTTCTGGCAGGCGCTTCAACCGGCACCCCGCGCAGACGTTCAAGTAACAGGATATCCGGGCCCGGATGTTCTTCATGCGTCATCACGCCGTACACCACCGGCATCCGTACCGTGCCGCTGCGGGCCAGGGTCGAGATTTTCCACGCCAGCTGCTGCGCGAGCCCTGGTGTGGAAAAACTTCGGGCTAACAGCGGCATCGGGTGACCCTGAGCATCGTACAGCGACCACAGTGATGAATCCGTTTTCTCACTCACGCACTCCACCCGACTTAGCTTTTCGCCAAGCAGGTGGCTCAGTTCGGCTCGCAGTTGTTCCATATCTGGTTACCCCTGTGAAGAGTACTGTTTTTATAATGAGCGTCGATGCCGGAGATGTCACCGGGTAAGATCAAAAACGAGGTAAAAAGTTGGGGTGAAATGAGGCGGGAAGGACTCCCCTCCGGGCAGAGGGGAGCGAGTGTTAGCGCAGTTCTGCGCGCACGCGGGCGAGGTCTTCAGGGGTATCGACCCCGGTGCCAGGCACTTCTTTGGCAACAGCAACGTGAATTTTTTCGCCGTACCACAGGACACGGAGCTGTTCGAGCATTTCGATTTGCTCCAGCGGGCTCGGCGTCCAGTTCACATAGCGACGGATGAATCCGGCACGATAGCCGTAAATGCCAATGTGGCGTAGCAGCGTGTCGCCGATGGTTTCGCGACTCTGGGCGAAGCGGTCTCTGTCCCAGGGAATGGTCGCCCGAGAGAAATAGAGCGCATAGCCTTCGGCATCCATCACCACTTTTACCGCATTCGGGTTAAACGCTTCTTCCGCATCGTGGATGGGTACCGCGAGCGTAGCCATTCCAGACTGGCTGGCGGCCAGATTATCGGCAACCTGGCGAATGATCACCGGTGGGATCATCGGCTCGTCACCCTGAACGTTGACGATCAGCGTGTCATCACTGAAACCGCATTTCTCAACGACTTCGGCCAGACGCTCAGTCCCGGACTGATGATCGACCCGGGTCATGCACACCTCGCCCCCGGCGGCTTCAACCGCCCGCGCCACGTCTTCATGATCGGTTGCGACGATAATGCGGTCCGCACCGGATTCCCGGGCTCTGTCGAGTACGTGAAGGATCATCGGCTTGCCGTTGATATCCTGCAAAGGTTTGCCTGGCAGGCGGGTGGACGCATAGCGCGCGGGGATAATGACAACAAAACTCATGGATGGCTCTCTTCTGCGCTCAATGGGCGGGCTTCGTTTTCCAACAGCACGGGAATGCCATCGCGCAGCGGGAAAGCCAGGCTGTCGAGTTTGCAGATAAGCTCTTGCTTATCCTGACTGTAATAGAGCTTCCCGTTGCAGACCGGGCAAGCGATGATTTCAAGTAAGCGGTGATCCATAGTTCCTCCAGATGGACCGAAAAAGTATCTGCCGCAGCATAGCACAGAGCCTATTTATGCGGCGTCAATTTCCCATCCCGTCGCCTGAGCGCTGAAAAGTTGCTCAGGACGGTGTTTGAGTTCAATACGCCCGGCACCCTGCCAGCGCGCAAAATCATTGATGGCCTGCATCAGGCCCTTTTCCAGCGACTGACTCACCCGCACGCCTTGTTGTAGATAGAAGGCAAAAATTTCCAGCACGCCGGTTTTGCGGTGCATTTTGCTGTCCATCCGACCAATCAGTTTGCCGTGGTGCAGTAAAGGTAGAACAAAGTAACCAAACTGGCGTTTGGGCGCCGGGGTGTAACATTCCAGGCGATAGGTAAAATCGAATAACTGTTCGGCGCGTTTACGATCCCAGACGACCGGATCAAACGGCGAGAGCACCGCGCTGTGGGTGGCGGTCAGTTTTCCCGCCTGAGCCTGTTCCAGCAGCGGCGCTAAATCCGCATCCAGCCACATCGGCCCCAGTGCTTCTACCTCAACGGGAATAACGCGCCCTTCTTCCTGCCAGCGTGAAAGCAGTGCAGGCAGAGCAGGCTGACGCAGGCGGTAGTAGTCGGCGAGCCATTGCCCGCGAAAAATGCCCAGGCTACGGGCGCTGTTTTGCAGCATTACCGCTTCGGCTTGTTCCTGAACAAGGAGATCGCGCTCATCGTTCCAGTGCGGCATGGCGCGCGTGGTCAGGTCATAGATGCGCTGAAAATTATGCCGCCCGATGACCATCACTTTACCGGAGGTAAACAGCCCTTCGAGGTGCCGCTTATGCGGTTTCCATTCCCACCATCCGCTGGTGCCTTTACGCGGATGCTCAAAATCTGCCGAACGCACCGGACCATTCTGCAGGATGTGGTCCATTAACGCTTCAATCTCTGCAGCGTGCTCCTCCATCCACTCTTTGCGGTATTTCCAGCCCATTTTATCCGGGGATAACATTCGGTGACGCACCAGCGAAAAGTCGGTTCTGGGTAAGAAACAGGCCTCGTGCGCCCAGTATTCCATCAGATCGCCCCGGCTCAATGCTTCGTCCAGCCATTGCGGCGGATAAGCGCCAAGCCGACTGAATAACACCAGATAAGGGCTACGCGCCACCACGTTGATGGTGTCGATTTGCAGTAATGACATGCGCTGGATTGTAGACAGAATGTCGGCAGGCTGGGGGCGACAACGGGGCTTTTTCAGCAGCCCCTGCGCGGCAAGGTGGAGATGGCGTGCGGCGGTAAGTGAAAGCGTTACTTCTGACATGTAAAGTCCTCGTCAGCGTTGCCTGCACCGCACGCGATAAACTAGCGCTGTGCCAGGCGGACCAGTTGCTGAATCAACTGTGGGGCACGCTCGTCATCAAATACGGCGTCCACAGGTAAATACCACCAGTTGTCTCTGGCAAAAGCGCGGCATTTTACAGCGTCTTTTTCCGTCATCACTAGCGTTTGCTGGTCATTTACCAGCGCCTGCACAGCGTTGGCATTCAATGCCTGATGATCGGAGAGCGCGACCGTTTTAACCGGCTGGACGCCGCAGCTTTCCAGGGTGGCAAAAAATCGTGGCGGATGACCAATCCCGGCCATGGCAACCACGTCGGTTAAGGTGGCAACGTTGCGCTTTTCGCCCGTTTTAAGATTCACTGCCAGGCCCGGGTTAAGACGCATCGGAATTTCGTCCGAACGCGGTACGCCGCCGTTGACGATAACCGCATCCACGCTTTCCAGTCGAGAGGCTCTCTCGCGCATCGGCCCGGCAGGCAACCACCATCCGTTCCCGAAGCGGCGAACTCCGTCAATCACCACGATTTCAATATCGCGGGCAAGACGGTAATGCTGCAGGCCGTCATCCGTAATAATGATTTGCAGGTCGTGTGCAGCCAGCAGCGCCTGAACGGCATCGCTCCGGCTTGGAGAAACGGCGACGGGTGCGCCGGTGCGCTGATAAATCAGCACCGGCTCATCGCCTGCTTCAGCGGTGGTGGTTTTCGCCGACAGGAGCAACGGATACTGCGCCGCTTTGCCGCCATATCCGCGTGACACCACGCCCGCTTTGATACCCTGCTGTTGAAGTTGTTCCACCAGCCAGATAGCCACCGGCGTTTTACCGTTCCCGCCTGCGGTGAGGTTCCCCACCACCACCACCGGGACCGGCGCACGCCAGGCTTTTTTGATCCCAAGCCGATAGCTGAGACGAATAAGACCGCTCACCAGGCCGTAAAGCCAGGCAAGCGGCAACAGCAGCAGCCAGAGCGGGGACTCACCGGACCAGATGCGGGCGATCATTGTCCAAATTGCATTTTATGCAGCTGAGCGTACACGCCGCGGTGTTCCAGCAGATCCTGATGACTACCGCGCTCAACGATGCGTCCATCTTCCACAACGACGATTTCGTCGGCTTTTTCGATGGTCGACAGACGGTGAGCAATCACCAGCGACGTCCGGTTTTTCTGTAGTTCATCCAGAGCTGCCTGAATCGCGCGCTCGGATTCGGTATCAAGAGCCGAGGTCGCTTCATCCAGAATCAGGATCGGGCTGTCACGCAGCAGCGCACGGGCAATGGCAATACGCTGACGCTGGCCGCCGGAAAGCAGAACCCCGTTTTCGCCGATTATGGTATCCAGACCGTTGTCCATCTTGTTGATGAAGTCCATGGCGTAGGCCATTTTCGCGGCTTTTTCAATATCTTCACGGCTGTACTCTTCGTTGCGAGCGTAAGCGATGTTATTTGCCACGGTATCGTTGAACAGATGCACGTTCTGGGAAACCAGTGCCACCTGATCGCGCAGGGAAGCGAGGGTATATTCGCGGATATCGTGACCGTCGAGCTGGATACTGCCGTTATCAACATCATAGAAACGGGTCATCAGGCTTGCGATAGTTGATTTACCCGAACCTGAACGTCCTACTAATGCTACGGTCTTGCCTTCTGGAATATTCAGGTTGATATCACGCAGGGCGGGTACTTCACGGCCCGGATAAGTGAAGGTGACGTCGTTAAAGACCACTTCGCCCCTTGCACGTTCGATAACGCGAGTGCCTTCGTCTTTTTCCTGCTCGCTGTCGAGAATGGCGAACAGAGTCTGACATGCTGCCATTCCGCGCTGGAACTGTGCGTTGACGTTAGTCAGCGATTTCAGCGGACGCATCAGGGCAATCATTGAAGAGAAGACGACGGTGATCGTACCGGCGGTCAGCGTTTCCATCACGCTTGGGAAGCTTGCCGCGTACAGCACGAAGGCTAGGGCCAGAGAGGCAATCAGCTGAATGATAGGATCGGAGATAGAAGACGCAGAAACCATCTTCATACCCTGCAAACGCATTTTATTGCTGACTTTATCAAAGCGTTTGGTTTCAACTTCCTGACCGCCAAACATCAGCACTTCTTTATGCCCTTTGAGCATTTGCTCGGCGCTGGTGGTCACCTGCCCCATCGTGTTTTGCATGTTTTTACTGATGCTACGGAAACGCTTGGAGACCAGACGAATCGCGAAGGAAACAATAGGGGCCAGCACGATAAGGATTATTGACAGCTGCCAGCTGTACCAGAACATCATGATGAAGAGGCCGATGATCGACGCACCTTCGCGCACCACGGTGATCAACGCACTGGAAGACGATGAGGCCACCTGTTCTGAGTCATAAGTAATACGTGACAGCAGCGTGCCCGTGGACTGCTTGTCAAAGAATGACACCGGCATGCCCATCATATGACTGAAAAGGCGTCGACGCATGGTCATGACGACTTTCCCGGAGACCCAGGAAATACAGTAGCTAGAGATATAGCTGGTGATCCCACGCATGATCATCAATCCGATCACCACTAGCGGCATCCACAGCAGCACTGAGCGATCCGTTTTCCCAAAACCATCATCCAGTAACGGTTTAAGAAGCGACAGCATGAAGGTATCGCTGGCAGCGTTAAGAACCAATGCGACCGCAGCTACGATAAGGCCCGCTTTAAAAGGCGCAATGGTTGGCCAAAGTCGGCGGAAAGTCTGCCACGTGGAGAGATCTTTGTCGTTCTGCATTCAAAAAACCAGCTTATGTTGAGATAGCCGAACATTCTACCCGTTATCACGGGCATCGCCAAACCACTGATGATACCAACGGCGGTATATTTGATCGCGTAAGCTCTGGATTTGCCAGCCATCAGGTGAAAAATTGACCGTAATCTGCCCCTGATGCGGCGTATCGAACCATTGATAATGCCGTTGTAAATAGCGCGCCTTTACCTTTTCGGATGGAAAATGCCAGGCGTTGTATCGCGCCGCGGAGGCCAGCGCGGCACCGCCCTCAACCGCTTGCAATAATGCCAGCGACGAGGAGGTCGAACTGCCATGATGTGGCACCTGAACAAGTGTAGACGCAAGATGGCGCCAATAATGGCTGAGCATTGACATTTCGGCCGAGATTTCAATATCTCCCGTCAACAAAATGCTGTGTATTCCGTCATCGACCCGAACCACACAGGATCGATTGTTGCCGGATTCTGTCGCCCCTGGCAACGGCCAAACTGCGCGAAACGTCAGCCCCTGCCAACGCCAACTCTCCCCCCGATAGCATGGCTGATGCCCTTTCCATCGCAACGGACTTCTGACCCATAAACCGGGCCAGGTACTCAGTAGGGTGTTTAGTCCTCCCCGGTGATCAAGATGCTCATGACTCAGAACTATGCCTTCAGGCTGAAGATGGTGCCAACGTAACCAGGGCACGATTATCTGCTGGGCACTGTCGCCACCGGGCCACGCCAGACCGGTATCGTACAGCACCGCTTTCCCGTTGCGGGCAATGACTATGGCAAGGCCCTGGCCGACGTCCAGCATCGTCAGTGACCAGTCTTGCGTTGGCGGCCGCCATAGCGGAAAGGCCAGCGCCGCACTACACGCCAGGGCCGACGCAGGCCATTTTCGCCAGCCGTTTAATCGCCAGAAGATGATCCCCAACCACGGCAACATCACAATCCCCTGCCAGCGGGAGTCAATGTCCTGCCAGCCCTGTGGCAGACTTCGCAAAAACCAGAACAGTCCGGCCAACAATCTGTCAGCTAACCACCAGAGGTTATTCTCAAGCCATACAGGCCCACTAAAATGCACGGCCATTCCAGCCAGCAGCAACGGTATCTCACCCAGCGTAACCAAAGGAACCGCCACAATATTCGCCAGCAATGAAGTCCAGGAGGTCCCATGAAAGATGATTACCTGCAACGGAAGCAGGAGCAGCATCAGCCCTGCCTGCAAATGGACAAATGCCCAGAGGGAATTTAACACTACGCTGGATTTCACCCGCAGTCGGGGCCCCCATTGATACCAAAATATCAGCGTCGCAACGGCAAAGGCTGAAAGCCACAGGCTTTGCGACAAAACGGCGAGGGGATCCAGAATCAGGATCGCCGCGATGCAGCACAGCCAAACCTCCCACGGTGTCCATCTCCGGCCGTTTAACCGCAGCCATACCCAGACGCCCGTCGCGATAATGGTTCGCAGTGCAGGCGGTTGTAAGCCGCTGAGCCAGGCATAAGCCATCGCCACTATAAAGCTGGCGCAAAGCGGCAGTCGCCAGTCTATCCACTGACACGGCAACAATATTTGCATTCCCCGCATAATGAGCCAGCCCATCATGGCGACCAGAGAGATATGCAGCCCGGAAATCGCCATCAGATGGGAGGTTCCGGTTTGCTGTAGCAGTAATTTAATCTCCACTGGCACATCAGCCCGTTCACCGACAGCCAGCGCCAGCATCACCTGTTGCCAGGGATAGGGTTCGAGGCCTTCTCGCAGCGAAGAAACAAATCGGGCCCGCAGGTTGCAGCTCTGCTTTTCGACACGAGCCTGAGTGAAACGCCCCGTTAACGGACGATGTAATGACAGCGCATGGCGCTGGCTGTCAAACATTCCTTCATTGAGCTGCCCGTGTACAGCCCTGGCATGGATGGTCATGCTCCAGACCTGCCCCGGACAGGCGTTATCTGGCAGCGCCTGTCCATACAGTACAATCTCGGGGGCCGGGAACTGGCGTTGCCCGTTAATTCGCAGCAGCTTCCCGTAATAGGTTGTTTCCCCGTCCGTGGCGGTGATCGCTACCTCGGCCTGTAATGGCCTCCCGGTTAGCGTATTGGCAGGCAAGACCGTCTTTTGGGCGGCAAGAATTCCCCAGCAGAAAAAGAGCATAATTAGCCCTGTTATTCTGAATCGGCGCGCTTTCAGGCAGAAGGCGATTGCCAGAATAGTCATCGCCCCTGTCTCTGAGAGCGTCGGCAACGCGGGCAGCCAGAGCAAAGGGCAAATACCGAGGATGGCGCAGAGTGCTAATGTCGGTAATCGCATGACACCTCCATGTCGTTGGCCGCAGTGTCGCGATTTCAGACCATGAAGTCGTCAGGCAAAAAGAAAGTCTACGAGGAGGATTCCAGGGAAAATACATGATTGCAGCAAACGGAAAATAAACTGCGAGCACGGTTCAGGAATGGCGTAGTGGAGTGCAAGAATGCTGTTCAGGAAACAAAAACGAAAAAAGCACCTGACAGGTGCTTTTTTCACGTTCAAGTTCGCGGGAAGCCCGCTGCAACTCAACCGCCGTAAATGTTGGCGCGATCGCGCAATTCTTTACCCGGCTTAAAGTGGGGAACGTATTTACCTTCCAGCTCGACTTTATCGCCTGTTTTCGGGTTACGCCCAACGCGTGGGGCGCGGTAATGCAAAGAGAAACTGCCGAAACCGCGGATTTCAATGCGCTCGCCCTGGGCCAGCGTAGAGGCCATATGTTCCAGCATCTCCTTCACAGCATCTTCAACCGCTTTCGCAGGGACGTGAGATTGCTGGCTTGCAAGTCTTTCGATGAGCTCTGACTTGGTCATGATTCCTCCGGTTTCCTTTCAGGAAAGTATAAGCTAACAGCTTGAACAAGGGCGGCCGTAGCCGCCCTTTGTTGTTGATTACAGGACGAATCCTGCAATCTGTCAAGTTACTCGTAAAGAGTGACCTGATTACTCGCCTTTAGCTGCTTTAAATGCTTCAGCCATAGCGTTGGAGAAGTTGCTTTCTTCCTGTTTGTTGTTAACAGTCGCGATTGCATCTTTCTCGTCAGCTTCGTCTTTAGCACGTACAGACAGGCTGATTGCACGGTTCTTACGGTCAACACCGGTGAATTTAGCTTCAACGTCGTCGCCTACGCTCAGAACCAGAGTTGCATCTTCAACGCGGTCACGTGATGCTTCAGAAGCACGCAGGTAACCTTCAACGCCGTCAGCCAGTTCTACGGTTGCGCCTTTCGCGTCAACTGCAGTGACTTTACCGTTGACGATAGCGCCTTTCTTGTTCAGAGCAACCCAGTTGTTGAACGGATCTTCAGCCAGCTGTTTCACGCCCAGGGAGATGCGCTCACGCTCTGCGTCAACCTGCAGAACAACGGCAGCGATTTCGTCGCCTTTCTTGTATTCACGAACTGCTTCTTCGCCTGCAACATTCCAGGAGATGTCAGACAGGTGAACCAGACCGTCGATGCCGCCGTCCAGGCCGATGAAGATACCGAAGTCAGTGATAGACTTGATTTTACCTTCAACACGGTCGCCCTTGTTGTGGGTTTCCGCGAACTGCTGCCATGGGTTGTTTTTGCACTGCTTCAGACCCAGGGAGATACGACGACGTTCTTCGTCGATGTCCAGAACCATAACTTCCACTACGTCACCAACGTTAACAACTTTGGATGGGTGGATGTTTTTGTTGGTCCAGTCCATTTCGGAAACGTGTACCAGGCCTTCAACGCCTTCTTCGATTTCAACGAAGCAGCCGTAGTCGGTCAGGTTGGTCACGCGACCAGTCAGTTTGGTACCTTCTGGGTAACGCTTAGCGATAGCTACCCATGGATCTTCGCCCAGCTGCTTCAGACCCAGAGAAACACGGGTACGCTCGCGGTCGAACTTCAGCACTTTAACAGTGATTTCGTCGCCAACGTTCACGATTTCGCTTGGGTGTTTAACGCGTTTCCACGCCATGTCAGTGATGTGCAGCAGGCCGTCTACGCCGCCCAGATCAACGAATGCACCGTAGTCAGTGAGGTTCTTAACGATACCTTTAACTTCCATGCCTTCCTGCAGGTTTTCCAGCAGCTGATCGCGTTCTGCGCTGTTTTCAGATTCGATAACGGCACGACGGGAAACAACAACGTTGTTACGCTTCTGGTCCAGCTTGATAACTTTGAACTCAAGCTCTTTGCCTTCCAGGTGCAGCGTATCGCGAACCGGACGAACGTCTACCAGTGAACCTGGCAGGAACGCACGAATACCGTTCAGCTCAACAGTGAAGCCACCTTTAACTTTGCCGTTGATAACACCAACAACAGTTTCAGCGTCTTCGTATGCTTTTTCCAGCGTGATCCAAGCTTCGTGACGCTTAGCTTTCTCACGGGAGAGCAGGGTTTCGCCGAAGCCGTCTTCTACTGCGTCCAGCGCAACGTCAACTTCGTCACCGACCTGGATTTCCAGCTCGCCCTGGGCGTTTTTGAACTGCTCTGCCGGGATGGCGGATTCAGATTTCAGACCGGCGTCAACCAGTACGATATCTTTATCGATAGCAACAACAACACCACGAACGATGGAACCCGGACGGGTTTCGATTGTTTTTAAGGATTCTTCAAATAGTTGAGCAAAAGATTCAGTCATGTTTAATCTTCGAAGTTAGATTTAACGTCCACCTGACACCTTGTCGGATGGGGTTGTTTAACATACCCGCTCACAATCCTTTGCAGCGGGGGTACTACTAATTCGGAGGCTCGCCTGTCTTTATCAGACAGCAGCCAGTTTTTGGCGCGCGTATTGTAGCGCTTTTTCAATCACTTGCTCAATGCTTAATCGTGTTGAATCCAACACTAAAGCATCGGCAGCCGGAACTAACGGCGCCACCGCACGGTTGCGGTCACGGTCATCGCGTTCCTTTATCTCGACCAAAAGGCGTTCAAAGTTAACACTAAAGCCCTTCTCCTGCAACTGCAGCATCCGGCGTTGGGCACGTTCTTCCGGTGAAGCATCGAGGAAAATTTTTACCGGCGCGTCGGTGAAAACAACGGTACCCATGTCGCGACCGTCAGCAATCAGGCCTGGCGCTTCGCGGAATGCGCGCTGGCGGCGCAGGAGCGCTTCGCGTACGCGCGGGAAGGCCGCCACTTTGGAAGCGGCGTTCGCCACGTCCTGAGTACGGATTTCGCCGCTGACATCTTCACCTTCCAGAATCACTTCGAGGTTGCCGTTGGTGGACACAAAACGCACATCAAGGTGCGCGGCCAATGGAACCAGAGCCTCTTCTGAGGTGACATCAACGTGATGATGCAATGCAGCCAGAGCCAGCACGCGATAGATCGCACCTGAATCCAACAGATGCCACTGCAATGCTTCCGCCATTGCTTTGCACAAGGTGCCTTTACCTGCACCACTTGGCCCATCAATGGTGATTACCGGGGCAATTGCCGTCATCGTTTTCTCCTTCATTCAAGGCGTCAGTGATATAAACGCCGCGCATTATACTCGCCAACGCCTGCAACCGTTAATACTGCTTTCAAATAGCAGAATGTTTGAAGGTGAGTGTAGAAGAAATGCGCAGAGGTGACGTCAGGAAGTGTCATTCTGCGCTACGCCAGAAGACGTAGCGCGAAAGGAATCAGGCAAGCGTACTGATACGAGCCAGTTGTTCGAAATAGTCCGGGAAGGTTTTCGCCGTGCATTTCGGATCAAGAATGGTCACCGGCGTACCCGACAGCGCCACCAGCGAGAAGCACATCGCCATACGATGATCGTTGTAGGTGCCGATCTCCGCGAAGGTCAGCTCTGCTGGAGGCGTGACGCGAATGTAATCTTCGCCCTCTTCCACTTCTGCACCCACTTTGCGTAATTCAGTCGCCATCGCAAACAGGCGGTCGGTTTCTTTTACCCGCCAGTTGTAGATGTTACGCAGCGTCGTCGTGCCTTTGGCAAACAGCGCCGCCGTGGCGATTGTCATCGCGGCATCAGGAATGTGGTTCATGTCCATATCGATTGCGTTCAACTCGCCGTGCGTACAGGCGATAAAATCGTCGCCCCAGGTTACGGTTGCGCCCATTTTTTCCAGCACGTCAGCAAAGCGGATATCGCCCTGCACGCTGTTACGCCCAATACCGGTCACTTTAACCGTACCGCCTTTAATCGCACCCGCCGCCAGGAAGTAAGACGCGGAAGACGCATCACCTTCCACCAGATACGCGCCCGGAGACTGATAATGCTGACCGCCTTTCACCACAAAACGCTGATAGTTCTGGTTTTCAACCTTCACGCCGAAGGTGTTCATCAGATGCAGCGTGATATCGATGTACGGTTTAGAGACCAGATCGCCTTTAATAGTGATCAGGGTGTCCTGCGGTGCCAGCGGAGCGGTCATCAGCAGCGCGGTCAGAAACTGGCTGGATACGCTGCCGTCAACGGCCACTTCGCCGCCGGAAAATCCGCCTTTCAGGCGCACTGGCGGGTAGTTTTCCTGCTCAAGATAATCAATCTGCGCGCCACCCTGGCGCAGGGCGTCAACCAAATGGCCAATCGGACGCTCTTTCATGCGTGGCTCGCCGGTCAGCACGATATCGTTGCTACCCAGGCACAGCGCCGCCGCCAGCGGACGCATCGCCGTCCCGGCATTGCCGAGGAACAGCTCCAGCGCAGCAGCGGATTTCAGCGGGCCGCCGTTGCCAGTGACTTCACAGCGGGTACGGCAGGCTGAAAGCGTGTACTGAACGCCCAGCGCGGTCAGGGCATTGAGCATATGGCGCACGTCGTCACTGTCCAACAGATTGGTCAGCACGGTGGTACCCCGGGCCAATGCCGCCAACAGCAATGCGCGGTTAGAAACACTTTTTGAACCGGGTAAATTGATGGTGCCGTCTACGCGCGCGATGGGTTGTAACGTCAGGGATTCCATGAAACTCAACTCTCAAAAGCAGAAAATAAAAACCCCGCAGACAGGCTACGGGGATGAAAACGGAAAAGATTAACCGCGGCGGCGTTCGAACTCTTTCATGAAGTCAGTTAATGCCTTCACGCCCGCCAGAGGCATGGCGTTATAGATGGATGCGCGCATGCCGCCAACCACACGATGGCCTTTCAGCGCATGCAACCCTACGGCGAAGGATTCTTCAAGGAACAGTTTATCCAGCGCGCTGTCTGCCAACTGGAAAGGTACGTTCATGCGTGAACGGTTGGCCGTCGCCACGTCATTACGATAAAAGTCACTGTTGTCAATGGTGCCGTACAGCAGTTCGGCTTTCTGCTGGTTAATACGGTCCATTGCCGCCACACCGCCCTGCTCTTTCAGCCATTTGAACACCAGTCCAGACAAATACCAGGCAAAGGTCGGCGGGGTGTTGAACATGGAATCGTTATCGTTCAGGACGGTGTAATCCAGAATCGATGGGCACATTTTATGCGCTTTACCCAGCAGGTCTTCACGGACGATAACCAGCGTCAGGCCAGCGGGACCGATGTTCTTCTGCGCCCCGGCATAAATCACGCCAAAGCGGCTGACATCAATCGGGCTGGACAGAATCGAAGAGGAGAAATCCGCAGCAACCACCACCTCTTTGCCAAAATCTGGCATTTCATTGATAGCGATGCCGTCGATAGTTTCATTCGGGCAATAATGCAGATACGCCGCGTTGTCGGTGAGTTGCCAATCGCGCATTGGTTTTACCGCGCGCTTACCATCAACGATGGTTTTGGCGTCGATAACGTTCGGAGAGCAATATTTCACCGCTTCTTTTACGGCGCTTTCAGCCCAGTAGCCCGCATCGACGTAGTCAGCGGTGGTTTTATCACCGAGCAGATTGAGAGGAACACCGGCAAACTGGCCGCGTCCGCCGCCGTGGCAGAACAGCACTTTGTAGTTGGAAGGGATATTCAGCAAATCACGGAAATCTTTTTCTGCGGCTTCAGCGACCTGGATGAACTCTTTCCCACGATGGCTGATTTCCATCACCGAGGTACCCAACCCCTGCCAGTCACACAGTTCCTGTTGAGCCTGTTGAAGAACATCTGCCGGAAGCATTGCCGGACCTGAACTAAAATTAAAGACCTGAGCCATTTCCCCTCACCACGCTGTGCACGTTATCTACCCGAAGGCATAAGTTATTCCTGTGGCTATCGGTTTTACCATTCAGTGACACACGCCGCAATGGCTAATACTCGCTGGCAGAAAAATGTGGCAAAGCTCACACAACACAATCTGCCAGCTTGACGACACAATGCCGACATTTTTGCTATCAGGTGACGCGTTTCGCCCGACTGGCCTTCGCCCATTCCGGATTTGCACAGCGCGGACAGTTTTGTCGGTCGCCCGCATGCAGATGAAAAATCGCGCTGCATCGGGTACAGGAATAATCGTTTTCTTCCGGCATGGTGGTAAAACGCTCGACGCATTTGCCGGGCAAAATCGGCAGTCCGGCTTTCACCTCATCGTCACCGAAAAAGTAGACGCTGATTTGGCCGTTGGTTTCGAGGATGGCGCGTTTAACCTGTCCGAGATGTTCGATGCCATTCAGGCGAAGCTCCATAAAGAATTCAAACTCGGTCATGTTTTCGGCTTGCAGCTTCTCCCAGGCGAGCTCCCCGTCGGTCACAATAATGACTGGCTTACCCTCCAGCAGATCCTCCAGTTTTTCGCTGTGCGCCATCAGCCACATCACAAGGCGGTAAAGTCCCGCCAGCGAGATAAAGACTACCAGCACCGGCAGCATAGGCACATCATCATAGAACGCCACATCCCCGGCGGCGGAGCCCAGCGTCAGAATAATAAGCACTTCAAACAGCGACATCTGCCGCACGCCGCGACGCCCGGTAATTTTTAAGAACAGAAACACCAGAATGAAGGTGTAAAGGCTGCGCAGCGCTACCTCCCCGAGAAACTCAACGGGGACCTTGTCAAACGCCATGCGGTGCAAATCAAACGCTTTCATTTTTATATGCCTTAACAGAGGGTTATTGTTTCTAAGCGTAGCCGAGGCTTTTATTTTCGCCGCCCGGGCCGGGACGATAGCGCCTGACACACAAAACCCGTATCATTGCGCGCTTTCCGTACGACAAAAGTGACCGCCATGACCCAAACATTTATTCCCGGCAAAGACGCCGCTCTGGAAGACTCCATCGCCCGCTTCCAGCAAAAATTAACCGACCTCGGTTTCAACATTGAAGAAGCGTCCTGGCTGAATCCGGTGCCTAACGTCTGGTCCGTGCATATTCGCGATAAAGAGTGCGCGCTGTGCTTCACCAACGGTAAAGGCGCAACTAAGAAAGCGGCCCTGGCGTCTGCGCTCGGCGAATACTTTGAGCGTCTGTCCACCAACTATTTCTTTGCCGACTTCTGGCTGGGCGAAACCATCGCCAACGGCCCGTTTGTTCATTACCCGAATGAAAAATGGTTCCCGCTGACCGAAGATGACGAAGTGCCGGAAGGCATTCTTGATGAACGTCTGCGCGCGTTTTACGATCCGGACGATCAGTTGACCGCCAGCCTGCTGGTCGATCTGCAGTCGGGCAATGACGATCGCGGCGTGTGCGGTTTGCCGTTTACCCGTCAGTCTGATGGCGAGACCGTTTACATCCCGATGAACATTGTCGGCAACCTGTATGTCTCCAACGGCATGTCCGCCGGTAACACTCGTAATGAAGCGCGTGTTCAGGCGCTGTCCGAAGTGTTCGAACGTCACATCAAAAACCGCATTATCGCCGAAAGCATCAGCCTGCCGGAGATCCCGGCCGAGGTAATGGCGCGTTATCCGAGCGTGGTGGAGTCAATCGCGAAGCTGGAAGCCGAAGGGTTCCCAATCTTTGCCTATGACGGCTCGCTGGGCGGCAAATATCCGGTTATCTGCGTGGTGCTGTTTAACCCGGCCAACGGAACCTGCTTCGCGTCCTTCGGCGCCCACCCTGACTTCGGCGTGGCGCTGGAGCGTACCGTGACCGAACTGCTGCAGGGTCGTGGTCTGAAAGATCTCGATGTGTTCACCCCACCGACCTTCGATGACGAAGAAGTCGGCGAGCACGCCAACCTCGAAACCCACTTCATCGACTCCAGCGGTTTGATCTCCTGGGATATGTTCAAACAGGATGCAGACTATCCGTTTGCCGACTGGAACTTCTCCGGCACTACCGACGAGGAATTTGCCACACTGATGGCGATTTTCCAGGCGGAAGATAAAGAAGTGTATATTGCCGACTACGAGCATCTGAGCGTTTATGCTTGCCGTATTATCGTCCCGGGGATGTCTGATATTTATCCAGCAGAAGATCTGTGGCTGGCGAATAACAATATGGGCAGCCATCTGCGCGAAACGATTCTTTCTCTGCCGAACAGCGAGTGGGAAAAAGAAGATTATCTGGCGTTGATCGAACAGATGGATGATGAAGGTCTGGACGACTTCACCCGTGTCCGTGAACTGCTCGGGATGGCGACCGGGAAAGACAACGGCTGGTACACCCTGCGCATTGGCGAACTGAAAGCGATGCTGGCACTGGCCGGTGGCGATCTCGAGCAGGCGCTGATCTGGACCGAGTGGACGATGGAGTTCAACGCCTCTATCTTTAGCCCGGAGCGCGCAAACTACTACCGTTGCCTGCAAACGCTGCTGTTGCTTTCTCAGGAAGAAGAACGCCAGCCGCTGCAGTACCTGAACGCATTCGTACGCATGTACGGCGCGGATGCAGTGGAAGCCGCCAGTGCGGCGCTGAGCGGCGAAGAGGCATTCTACGGTCTGCAACCGGTAGACAGCGACCTCGCGGCCTTCCCCGCCCATCAATCGCTGTTAAAAGCGTATGAGAAATTGCAGCGCGCAAAAGCGAGCTTCTGGTCTAAACAGCAGTAAAACCACAAATAACCTATGGCGAAATTATTCGCCTGCGCTATATTACGGGACCTCGGAAGGGGCCCCGTTTTTATTTTTTCATCCCCTTCGTTAATTTGTAATATTTAAGTTAACCAAGAGTAAATACTATTATTAGTAGCTTACTATTTATGTTAATTTTAATGCATATTACTCCATTTTAATTAACCGTTAAAAAGGGGGTTACAGAAAAAATTCAACTGTGGTTTTAAATTTTAAAATTTATTTTTATTTTGATAATCAAAAAGTTACGCCGTGAATGCTGAAAAACCATGCGTTTTGCGGGCCTATAAGCCAGGCGAGATATGATCTATATCAATTTCTCTTCTATAATGCTTTGTTAGTATCTCGTCGCCGACTTAATAAAGAGAGAGTTAGTGTGAAAGCTGACAACCCTTTTGATCTTTTACTCCCAGCTGAGATGGCCAAAGTGGCCGAAGAAGCGGGTGTCTATAAAGCAACGAAACAACCGCTCAAAACCTTTTTCCTGGCGATTACTGCGGGTGTATTCATCTCCATTGCCTTCGTCTTCTACATCACGTCCACGACAGGCACTGCGGGAATGCCGTTTGGTATTGCCAAGCTGATTGGCGGTATCTGCTTCTCACTGGGACTCATCCTGTGTGTCATTTGCGGCGCAGACCTTTTCACCTCTACGGTGCTTATCGTGGTCGCTAAAGCAAGTGGTAAAATCACGTGGGGACAGCTGGCTAAGAACTGGTTAAACGTCTATGTTGGTAACCTGATTGGTGCCTTACTGTTTGTTCTGCTGATGTGGTTATCTGGCGAATATATGGCTGCCAATGGGGGATGGGGACTGAACGTCCTGCAAACCGCTGACCACAAAATGCATCATACTTTTATCGAGGCTGTATGCCTTGGTATCCTGGCAAACCTGATGGTATGTCTGGCGGTGTGGATGAGCTACTCCGGCCGCAGCCTGATGGATAAAGCGATGATTATGGTTCTGCCCGTAGCGATGTTTGTTGCCAGCGGCTTCGAACACAGCATTGCTAACATGTTTATGATCCCGATGGGTATCGTCATTCGCCACTTTGCCAGCCCGGAATTCTGGACCGCAATCGGTTCTACACCGGATAGTTTCTCTCACTTGACTGTCATGAACTTCATCACTGATAACCTGATCCCGGTGACAATCGGTAACATTATTGGTGGTGGTCTGTTAGTCGGGTTGACGTACTGGGTCATTTACCTGCGTGGCAACGACCAGCATTAAGGGTTGTTTCAGGCAGTAAATAAAAAATCCACATAAGAAGGTAGGTGTTACATGTCCGAACTTAACGAAAAGTTAGCTACAGCCTGGGAAGGTTTTGCCAAAGGTGATTGGCAGAAAGAAGTCAACGTCCGTGACTTCATCCAGAAAAACTACACCCCTTATGAAGGCGATGAGTCCTTCCTGGCCGGCGCGACTGATGCGACCACCGCCCTGTGGGACAACGTAATGGAAGGCGTTAAACTGGAAAACCGCACTCACGCGCCAGTTGATTTCGACACCTCCGTTGCGTCAACCATCACTTCTCACGACGCTGGCTACATCAACAAAGCCCTTGAGAAAATCGTTGGCCTGCAGACTGAAGCTCCGCTGAAACGTGCGATTATCCCGTTCGGCGGCATCAAAATGGTTGAAGGTTCCTGTAAAGCGTACAATCGCGAACTGGACCCGATGCTGAAAAAAATCTTCACCGAATACCGCAAAACCCATAACCAGGGTGTATTCGATGTGTACACCAAAGACATTCTGAACTGCCGTAAATCTGGCGTTCTGACTGGTCTGCCTGACGCATACGGCCGTGGCCGTATCATCGGTGACTACCGTCGCGTTGCGCTGTACGGTATCGACTTCCTGATGAAAGACAAATACGCTCAGTTCGTTTCCCTGCAGTCCGATCTGGAAAACGGCGTAAATCTGGAAGCCACTATCCGTCTGCGTGAAGAAATCTCTGAACAGTACCGTGCTCTGGGTCAGATCAAAGAAATGGCTGCTAAATACGGCTGCGATATCTCTGGTCCTGCAACCAACGCGCAGGAAGCTATTCAGTGGACCTACTTCGGCTACCTGGCCGCTGTTAAGTCTCAGAACGGTGCAGCAATGTCCTTCGGCCGTGTATCCACCTTCCTGGATGCCTTCATCGAACGTGACCTGAAAGCTGGCAAAATCACTGAGAAAGATGCTCAGGAAATGATTGACCACCTGGTCATGAAACTGCGTATGGTTCGCTTCCTGCGTACCCCAGAATATGATGAGCTGTTCTCCGGTGACCCAATTTGGGCAACTGAATCTATCGGTGGTATGGGCGTTGATGGCCGTACTCTGGTCACCAAATCCAGCTTCCGCTTCCTGAACACCCTGTACACCATGGGTCCTTCTCCGGAGCCGAACATCACCGTTCTGTGGTCTGAAAAACTGCCACTGAACTTCAAGAAATTCGCGGCTAAAGTCTCCATCGATACCTCTTCTCTGCAGTACGAGAATGACGATCTGATGCGTCCTGACTTCAACAACGATGACTACGCTATCGCTTGCTGCGTAAGCCCAATGGTTGTTGGTAAGCAAATGCAGTTCTTCGGTGCGCGTGCTAACCTCGCGAAAACCATGCTTTACGCTATCAACGGCGGCGTGGACGAAAAACTGAAAATCCAGGTTGGTCCAAAATCTGCACCAATCAAAGGCGATCTGCTGAACTATGACGAAGTCATGGAACGTATGGATCACTTCATGGACTGGCTGGCTAAGCAGTATGTCACCGCTCTGAACGTTATCCACTACATGCACGATAAGTACAGCTACGAAGCGTCTCTGATGGCTCTGCATGACCGTGACGTGGTTCGCACCATGGCATGTGGCATCGCAGGTCTGTCCGTTGCCGCTGACTCCCTGTCTGCAATCAAATATGCGAAAGTTAAACCAATTCGTGACGAAGACGGTCTGGCTGTCGACTTCGAAATCGAAGGCGAATACCCGCAGTTTGGTAACAACGATTCTCGCGTTGATGATATGGCGGTTGACCTGGTAGAACGTTTCATGAAGAAAATTCAGAAACTGACTACTTACCGTGATGCAATCCCGACTCAGTCTGTTCTGACCATCACCTCTAACGTGGTTTATGGTAAGAAAACCGGTAACACCCCAGACGGTCGTCGTGCTGGCGCGCCATTCGGTCCAGGTGCTAACCCTATGCACGGTCGTGACCAGAAAGGTGCTGTCGCCTCTCTGACTTCCGTCGCTAAACTGCCGTTTGCTTACGCTAAAGATGGTATCTCTTACACCTTCTCTATCGTGCCAAACGCGCTGGGTAAAGACGACGAAGTGCGTAAAACCAACCTGGCGGGTCTGATGGACGGTTACTTCCATCACGAAGCGTCCATCGAAGGTGGTCAACACCTGAACGTGAACGTTATGAACCGTGAAATGCTGCTCGATGCGATGGAACATCCGGAAAAATATCCGCAGCTGACCATCCGCGTTTCTGGTTACGCAGTACGTTTTAACTCCCTGACTAAAGAACAGCAGCAGGACGTTATCACACGTACCTTCACTCAAACCATGTAATGGGTTTTTGACTGAAAACGTGATGTAAAAAGCGTACAATAAAGGCTCCACGCAAGTGGGGCCTTTTTAATAACATCTCTCCTGCCCCAGCCTGCTTTGCCAGCCATCTATACTATGGGTATCTGTCAAAACAGACTTAACACAGCCGGTTTTGAGCTGTGCATACACTGGCCCCGGATGGGCCGTATCTGGAGAAAACACCGCAATGTCAGTAATTGGTAACTTGTTTTTCTAGATAACCAAATGAAATAAAAGGATTTATTTCAGGTCACGTCCACATATTGACCATCATCTCCCAAGCCCTGCCCTGTGCGGGGCTTTTGTTGTTCAGCGTTGGCAGATCTGCGCCCTAAGAAAACCTAATACATACCATCGGATCAAAGAGGCCTCGCATTTGCGAGGCCTCGTTTTTACATCCAGGCGATTTGTTGCTGTCCTGTCGACGTGGGGTGAGGTAGGGCCGGTGTCACTTCACCCGGCTTTACGATGTAGCGCTCGACCGTTTCCGTCGTGACGAAGGTGCAGCTGCAATTGATATTTGTGCACTGGTGATAACGCTCTTTTGTCGTGTCAGTAAAGTAACGGCTGGTGCGGGCATGGGCGGCTGTATGGCATAACGGACAATGGAACATTTCTATCACCTCACCTTAATGATTTAATGCCGCCATTTTATCTATTAAATACATATAAAACAAATAGATAAATAGAACGTATCACTCATCAGCCACTGCTTCGTACTCCACATCAGAAAGCCTTACCTCAAGCTCTACGCCCGTCGTGAAGCCGTTATTGTTGAGGTTATGGGTCACCTTACTGATTAACCATGCCTGCTCGTCTATGACGCGCTTAAAGCCTGATACCTTCACCGGCATTTCCGGGTAAATATCTTCCCGGCCCGTCGCGAGGGTGATTGAGAACTCAGCGACGCCGCGCTGCAATTTATCCCACTTCGCCTGCGCCGCCCTCATGGCCTGCGCCTTTGACGCGTAAATCGTGGTCATGGCGAAAACATTATCCGATTCACCGGCCATATACTCGCCCTCGCGGGCTTCCTGCTCTTTCTGCTTTTTGGCCTTTGCGGTGCTGCTGACCGGTTTCGCTTTTGGATGCTGGAGCGCCCGCAGGTGCTGCTCTTTCGGCTTGCGCTTCAGCTTTACCTGTTGCGCCTGCTTCTGAGGCTTCGGGTCTTTGGTATGCAGCCATTTGGCCGTCACGCCGGTATACGCTCCCCGGTCAGCAATCGCGAACTGATGCCGGTCACCATCACTGCGCTGAATAGTGATTTGTGGGATGGCCTTACCGCTGGCCGTCACGCCGCTCCCGGCTTTGAGCATCAGCAATTTGCCCGCCTTGACCGACACCGCCCCACCGTTCCGCTCGGCGAGGCGGGTCAGGAATACCGCGTCGGATTCCTGCGACTGGTCAATATGCGGGATGTGGATGTTCGCGAGCGATTGCGCCACGCTGGCCGTTAATTTATTGCGGGATGCAATTGCCCCCACCACAGCGCCAAGCGTGGTGTCATGCCAGGACTCTTCCCGGCGTGAATTGAGCTTTCCGCGAAAATCTGCACTCCGCGCCCGCAGCGTCACCGTGTCCGGTGCGCCGTGGTGCTCCACCTCATCGACGGTAAAATCACCTTTCCCCACCAGGGCAAAACCTTTCCAACCGAGATAAAGCGACAGCACCGCCCCGCGCACCGGCAGCTCGACCAGCCCGTCACTGTCGTCGAGCTCGATGTCGAGCTGGTCAGCCTCAAACCCGCGATTGTCGGTCATGGTCAGGTTAATCAGCCTGTCACTGATGTTGCCGGTGATGTCCTTGCTGTTGAGCGTCAGCATAAATTGAGGCGTCAGGGTTGCGCCTGAGCCGGTGACGATATCCGGCATGACTAACCTCCCACTACTGAAAGCACATCGCCCACCTTCCCGACGAGAGATTCGGCCTGTTTACCAATATCGCCATAAAGCGCCGCAAGGGAATCATCGACGCGCGTCAGTGACAGCGTGAAGCTGATTTTTCTCGGTGAGCCATCAGCGAAAAAGACGGTACCTGTTTCGCTCACGTTGGTAATGACAAACATCCCGTAAATGGTGCCGGTGCCGGAAATAAGGGGCCACGCCCGGCCCTCATCCGCCATCGTATAGAGCGCCAGCATCGAGAGCCGCCCGCCGGTCATTTCAGGGTACAAATCGCCGGTGAGCGTAATTTTGTCTTCGCCGGGGCCGAGGAACTGAAACGCATCACGCTTCCCGACCCGGCTGTTTGACGGCCACTGGTAATCCGCGCTGCGCTGCAAACTCTGATAAGGCAGCGACTGGCGCATAAACACAAACATTCCAAGAGTGAGCATCATCATCAGACTCCTTAATCATGCATCATGCTGGCGCGGGCTTTGGCTCGCTTGTTGCGCTCGTATTTTTCAAGCGCATCCTGCAACTGGTTACCGAGCTGGCCGCCCGGCGCACCGCCGCCCTGTAACTGGATTTGATAGGTTGGGCTGCTCTGGTCGATGTACGTGCGACCGGCGGGCGCGGTGACCGGCTGATATGCCTGATAGCCCCCGTATGAGCTGGTCGCCGGAATGTATCCACCACCCTGCCCGACCGGCTGCGCCTTTGCCGTCGCGGCATCGATGGTGTCCGATTCCTTTTTAACGATGCCGAGCTTTTCGAGGATCACATCAAGGCCGCCGCGCAGCTTGTTGAAGATATTCAGCGGCAGCATCAGCGCATCCCCCAGCGCCCGGCCAAACGCCACCCCGGCATTTTTGCAGCCGTCTAAGGTTTCCTGCGTGGCTTTTACCGGCGCGATAAGGTCTTTAAACCATTTCCAGACTGCGCCGAGTTTCTGGCCGAGCCCGTCAAAAACGGGAGCCAGCGGGGCGAACATCTCTCCCACCGGCGAAAATGCGGCAATAAGCCCCTGCACCACACCCGAGAAAACGGCGCTAATGGGCTCCCAGTATTTACGGATGAGCAGCGCCCCGCCGACGACGGTCGCCACAACCGCAGTGACCACGGCGACAACCGCCCAAAGGGGCCACGAGATAGCCCCTATTACAGCAGCCGCGGCCGTGCCGATTGTCGAAAGGGCAAGGCTTAACATGCCCGCCGCCGCAACGATGGCATTGATACCTGCGATAACCGGCCACGCAACCAGACCAATTACCCCCAGCACCGCAACCAGCCCCAGCCCCGCCGCCGTGATGAGTCCGAGCGTGGTCGCCAGTGATTTATTTTTCTGGATCCAGCCATCGAGCTTCAGCACATAGCCAGTCGCCGTCTGCACCAGTTTGCGCAGCGATGACTCCTGCTGGTCAAAAAGGTCGGTCCCGACCGCCTCATAGGCTGACTGAAACTCTTTAAAATCGCCGCCGAGATTGTCCTGCATGACTTTAACCAGTGCGGCCGTTTTCCCGTCCGAGGCTTTGAGCGTGGCAGTAAGCTGGTCGAGCTTGCCGGTCGAGGCGGCTGACATCAGCACCGCCGCCGCTGAGCTCGCCTCTTCCCCGAAAATGGTTTTCATATACTCGGCACGCTGGCCCGAGCCGAGGTTATTTTTCTCGAAGCTGGCCTGCATTTCTTTCAGAATGCTGAAAATCGGCCGGGTGTTGCCCTTGCTGTCGGCCGTTTTGACGCCGAGCTCTTTGATAGCGTCAAAGGCTTTGCCGGTTGGCGCCTGTAAACGACTGAGCACTGCCCGGCTTCCGGTCCCGGCCATCGAGCCGGTGATTTTGGCATCGTGCAGCGCCCCCACCATTGCGGCGGTTTCCTCGATGCTGACACCGGCATTTTTCGCCACCGGTGCGGCATAGGTCAGCGCATCACTCAGCCCGTCAAAGTCTGCGGCGGTTTTGTTCATCACCGTCGACAGCACGTCGCCAATGTGCGCCACTTTGTCGTTTGAAAGCTGGAAGGCCGAGCGCATCCCCATCAACAGCGCGGCGTTCTCTTCCATTGTGCGACGGTTGGCGAGCGCCATATCCAGCGTGACCGGTGTCACCGCCTGAATGGCCGCAGCATCACCGCCGCCCTTCGCAATGATAATCTGCGCCCCGGCAGCATCATCCGCAGACGCGGCCGTATTATCCCCGAGCTGTCGGGCCTGCTGACGTAACGCCTGCATTTCAGGGGATTGTTTGTCTACCCCAAGCACCGCCTGAAGCTCAGAGTTTTTCTGCGCGAAGTCATAACCCGGACGCAAAAGAGTCACCCCGGCCAGCGTGCCCGCCGTTGCCACACCAACCCCGGCCATACCTGCATTTCGCGCCCCAGCAGCGAGCGCCTGCCCGGACTCATACCGGGCTTTCACAGCGGATAATTTCGCCTGCTGCGCACTGACCCGCGCCAGTGCTTCACGCTGGCGGTTTAACTGCGCCGTCGTTTGGCTGATGGAATTTTTCAGACGCAGCTCATCGCTCGCCAGTGTCCGGGTATTAATCCCCGCCTGCCCGAGCGCCTGCCGCTGACGCTGTACAGACAGACGCAGCCCGTTATATTTGAGCTGTAAGTCAGCCGCATTCTTTTGGGCAAGCTCCATTGCGCGAGCCTGCGCTTTCGTCGGATTTTCAGTGTTTCTAAAGGCCACCGACAACGCGGTCGCTTCCTGCTTCGCTTTGGCGAGTGACTGCCCGGTGACGGCCAGTTGGGCGCTGCTCTTACGAAAACCGTCGATTTTCGATGCCTGACCGTTCAGGTCGCGTAACGACTGCTGCGTCGAGCGAATATCACCCGACAGCGATTTGCTCGCTGTCTGGATGGATTTAAAAGGTCGGGTTGCCTGGTCGACAGCTTTCAGCAGCACTTCGAGTTTGAGGTTATTACTCATTCGTGTTTCCGCTTCGCTGTAGCGCCTTGTCGCGCCATGTGATGAGCTCGGGAATACTCAGGGGATACAGCTCTGATGGCCCCCAGTGAAAAATCACTGCGACGTCGGCCATCAGGTCATCAACCGAGAAATTTTTCGGGAAAGTTACGCCGCCGAATTCGGTGACAAAAAACCGACCACCTCACCGGCGAAACTCAACAGGTCTGGCAGCTCCAGCGCGGCAACCTCCTGCTCGGTCAGCGACGGCAGAGTCATGCGCGGCAGCACCTTAATCAGCGCATCGACGTCCGAGTTAGCCACCGCCGCCAGCCCGACACCGCGCAGGGTTCCGGCGGTCGGTTTCAGGAGAGTCACCTCTTTAATTTCGGTCTCGCCGCGTTTGATGGTTTTTACCAGGGTGACGACGTGTTGGTTTTCAGCTTTTTTCATGGTTTGTCTTTCTCATTCAGTATTCAGGGAAACCCAGCCAGCGGCGCTGACCGGGTGAACATTACATGCCGATGTTTCGGCGATGCTCTTCGAGCTTGTCGACGCCGTTGACCTTCTCAATCAGGTTCAGGGTGTCGATTTCGACCAGCTCTTTTCCGTTGAGGGTGAGCCTGTAATAGGTGCAGTCCATCGAGATTTTCGACTCGGTGTCCTCGCCCTGTTTAGCATCGCCGGTGTCGATTTCTTTCTGACGGCCACGCAGCACCACTTCGACCGGTACCGTCTCGCCGGTGTCGTCGCGCTGGTAGGAGCCCGCAAAACGTAGCGGCACAGCCGAGGCTGTTGCAGCAGCGTAGAGCGACCAGATAACGTCATCCGGAAATCCGCCGAGGGAAAACTCCGCCGCCAGCGCATCATCATCGAGACCGAGGTCGACCGGGGCCGCACCGTTCATCCCGCCGCCGCGATATTTCTCGAGTTTGCGGGTCAGCTTTGGCAGCGTCACCGACTGGACGACACCGAGAAAGTTCGTGCCATCAACAAACAGATTCATGAGCTTTAACTTGCGGGGTAATGCCATGTCTCTGGCTCCTTATTTGCTGTTCACTGACGAGATGAGATTCGCCAGGTATTTGTCGGTAATGCGCTGGCGCAGGGTCAGGTTTTCGAGCGGCGGTACCGGCGTATAGTCGTAATCCAGATACAGCTTCCCGGCCTTCAGCGACTCCTTATCGTTGGCGCTGTCGTCAAACCAGCAGGTCGCATCAACGATATAGCCCCCGGTTTTCAGCTCGCGGAATTTCGCATTGATGCCGTCAACGATGTCGCGAATGAGTGTGGCGGTCACCGGTTTATCGACCGCCCACATATGCGCTTCGGCCATGGTATCGGCGATAACCTGCGCGGTGCGGGTGTAGTTTTCAAACAGGAAAAGCGGGTCATCTGAGCAGGTGCGGTTACCCCAGAAGCGGAAACCGTCTTTGCGGATCAGCGTGGTGATGCCTGCCTCGTTCAGCAGATCGGCATCGGTGCCGGGCTCCTGTAAATCCCAGAACACAGACGCACTGATACCGGTGACGCCATTCACGCCGACGTTTGACAGGGTTTTGTGCCAGCCGGTGTCATTGTCGATTTTGGCACGCAGGCCGAGCGCTCGTGCGGTGGCATATGCCGTTTCCGTCGCGTTAGCCGTGGTATCCCACGACAGGAAATCCGGCCAGATAACCATCAGCTCGCGGGCGCTGAAGTTGTCGCGGTATTTGATGGCATCAGAAATAGTTTTACAGCCCCAGGCGCTGACATAGCCGAAAGCCCGCAATTTTTGCGCCACCGGCACAAGTGCGGTCGCGACCTCCAGTGAATCGAGACCCGGCACGCCGAGAATACGCGGCTTGACGCCGGTCACCGCCTGCGCGGTAAACAGTGCTTTCAGGCCGGTGTATTTCCCGTTCTCATCGGTGGTGCCGATGATGTTAGAAATCGTCTGCGCCTGCGCCGCTTCCTCATCGTCGCCAGTGCCTTCTTCCACACGCACGACAATGGTCACCGGCTTTGACTGGTCAGCGATGGCCTGCAGTGAACTTGCGAGCGTGCCTTTGGTACCGGCTTTCCCGATGACGCTTTGCGGGTTGGTAATTAACACCGGCTCATTGAGCGGGAAGGTCTCGACGTCAGCATCGCTGGCCGTGCAGACCATCCCGACAATGGCGGTGGAAACCGTGGAAATGATGCGCGTGCCGTCGTTGACTTCGACGACCTGCACGCCGTGATGAAAATCACTCATCCGTTTAACTCCGTTGGGTTGGGGTGCAACCATTTTCTGTTGTGTGTGCAACAGGTGCGACGGAATGGCGTTGGCGGGGATCTAACACAACAAACAAAAAGCCCTCCGGGTGGAGGGCTACGATTTATTCGGGCATCAGCGGCCAGTCGACCGGGCCGGTCACTGACACCGTACTGATTTTTTCAATGTCATCGATGTGATCCAGTACTGCGGTCAGTTTTGCCGATTCGGCCTCACTTAACGCCCGACCGGCCTGTAACTTGAGCTGAATAACCCCGACTGACTGCATCGCGTCACTGATGAGGGTTTGTTTTTGTGCTTCGGCAATGGCCGGGTAATCTGTCTCGATCGCTTTCAGCACCGGCTGACCATACTCATCAGGCACAATAGAATGGCCTTTGGTTTGCCCTTCGATTAAATACTGATACCAGCGGTCAGAGATTGCCTGCGCATCAGCAGGCCAGCTTCCCGCCGCTTCATAAAGCGACCGGTCAGCTTCAAGATAAAAGCCCGACATTTCAGCGCTGTAGTAAATCATATTCATATCAGTACCCCACCGCATGAATGAGTACCGCGACCTGCCCGACGCTACCGTACGCCCTGTTTGCCATCACCACGCAGCCGGTCTTCGTTTTAGACACAAGCTGGAACATCCCCTCGGTACCGGTGTTGTTATTCACGTTTAACGTGCTGACTGAAATCGACAGACACGCCGACGGGAAAGCTTTCGGGAAGGTGATTGCCTGCGTCTTTTCACTGGTCATGGTCGCCCCCTGAAGCCACTGCTCAATGATGCCGGTACTGCCGCACTGCCACCAACCGTTCGCCGCTTTAGATGCGGAGTTAGGTGCGCCATATGAGCCTTTAGGCTGGAATCGCCCGTCGCTTTCGGCTTTGGTATATGCGCCCGTCTTTGGCATGTAACCCGCATCTGATTGTGCCTTGGTGTAATAGCGCGCATCAAAGTTGGCAAAATTGACCAGACCTAATTTATTAATGGTCACATCACCGTTTGTCAGATTGACCGAGAATGGCCGGAGGCTGTTATAGCCGCCGTACCAGTCACCAGAATTGGTCAGCATGAGATAGAGGTTAGAGCCATCCTGCCGCCAGAACGAGCCATAATTACCGTACACCATGCGGAAACTGTTCGAGGATGTGGTTTGTACTTCTGCGGCCACTTTCAGCGTGCCGGTAACGGTATCCCCTCCTTTTGACACTGCGCCAATGTCAGCCGGGGTCGGTTTGTTTGCCGCGTCATACTGTTTAGTCCAGGCTGACCAGGCTCCGCTGTACATCGTGCGGATGTAAGAGCGTGAATGGTTATACACCCGGTAAATCTGCGTGACACCAGCGTGTTTATACACTTCAAGCGACCCGGCATTCGGTTCCGGGTAGTTCTTCCCGCTCACCGCCTGCGCGTTAGCGGCCTGGTAATACAGCCCCGGTGTGGTGAATGCGTTCAGGTCAATTGCATTGCCAATGCTCACCGCCTGACCGTTAAAGATATCCTGCACGGTGATACTGATATCTCCCGTCAGCGCCCGGCCGTTCACCTTACGGGTGCCCGGTACGCGCCCGTTAGCGTTGTCGTTCGCGGCTTTCACTGCTTTCGGCGTGGCGGCCAGCGCTTCAGACGTACTGTCGGTGGCGCTGCTGAGTTGCACAATACCCTTTTGCGCCGTGGTCGCGTCCTGAGCCGTATATTTCCCTTTGGCGAGGTCATATGTGGCCTTCACCGCTTTCGGCGTCGCTGCGAGCGCTTCAGACGTGCTGTCGGTTGCGCTGCTGAGCTGCACAATCCCTTTTTGCGCAGTGGTCGCGTCCTGAGCCGTGTATTTGCTTTTGGCGAGGTCATATGCCGCCTTTACCGCTTTCGGCGTGGCAGCGAGCGCCTCAGACGCGCTATCGGTGGCATTGCTGAGCAGGGTAAAACCTTTCTCTTTCAGCGTGGCGTCAGGGTGGCGGCGCGATTGTTCGTGCTCCGCGATTTTGTCGTCAACGTAGTCCTGCGTTGCCATCACCATTGATGAATCGATGGCGAGCTCGACAGATTCAAGGTCGGACAGGATGATAACCATGCGCAGGGTCTGCGCCCGACCGGAACCTTCTTCAAGTTTTGGCTTGTAGCTCTCGGCCATATTACCGACGGCGACCAGCGTGCCGGTGTCATCGTACAACCCCATTTCACGCAGCCAGAAGCCGCCCGTTTCCGGCGGGATGACCAGCTCGGCCACCACGTAATTTTTCTTCTTGTTGTCCTGGCTGATTTTGTTCAGCGCATGACGCCAGACCTCATTGATGAGTTTTGTCTGGCCGGTGTTCGGCTCGGGCAGCGTACCGCCCCCGTCGCCGACAGCCATCGCCACGATATTGACCTTTTTGCCACCCGGCGTCAGTGCGGCCGCAAATTTTGCCGCCCCGGCCGTGGTGACCACTGTTTTATATTTCACTGTCATTCTGCTCTCACTTAACCCGGATACACGGTAATGATGTCGCCGTCATAACTGACGCCCCCGGCGAAGAGATAACCGGCCACGTCCTGAATGATGTTGAGCCCGATAAGATGGCGACTGGCTGGTTTGGCATCGGCGATGAGCCGCTCCATCTCGAGATACATTTCCTCGGTGATGCCGGTTTCCAGCACGCCAATATCGAGGCGAAAGGTGCCGGGCGGGTCACTGGTTTCCCACCACTCCGTCACGTTAATCACATACCCCAATGGCTCGACCACGCGGCGCACTGCACCGATGGTGCCTTTGCGCCGGTGAATGTAAAAAGCTGCCCGAATAACGTCGCGTTTGGTCTCTTCCGGCCAGTCACTGTCCCAGCGGTCGACGGAATACGCCCAGGCGAGCCACGGCAGCAGGTTCACCGGGCAGTCGGTCGGATTCCATAAGCGGCGTAACGGGATCGGGGTGTTTTCTATTTCCGCACAGGCGCGGGCGGCGGCCACCTCCAGCGGCGATGACCCAACCGGCAGGAGACGCGCCTCACTCATCCGAGCCCCCGAGCCTGATTTGATAATCTGAGCAGAAAGACGCCTGCGTTTTATCGAGCACGATGTCAGCGGCCGGGGCCGCCAGCTCGACCCGCTGCACCCCTTCCACATGCAGGGCGGCGTAAATAGCAGACTGACGAATGTCACGCCCGAGCCGGTGCTGAGCGCTGATGTAGGCTTTCAGTTTTGCTTCGGCTGCAGCGCGAATGGGTTCGCTTTCCGGGCCGGGAAAAATGAAGAGCGTCGCGTCTATCGTGTAGTGAATAATCTCCGCCGACTGGACGGTCACCCGGTCGGCAACCGGCCTGACGTCTTCGCCGTTAAGCGCGTGACGTACCACCGCCAGCAGCGCATCCGATGCCGCGCCGTTATCTTCGCGGGAAAGCACGGAAATGGTCACGCACGCAGGCTCAGGGCTGATAACAGAAATGTCAGCGACCCGACCGTCGGCGCTGCGGCCGTGAAACTCATACGCCCCCACCGGCCCCGCGACGCTTAAGCCCTCAAAAGCCTGTTGCGCCCGCAGACGAAAATCCGTGTCGGACTCCATGACCGCCGGTGTCGGCGGGATGGTGCTGTCGTCGGCCGGGGTGATAATCAGGCGGGCGGTATTGGTGTTCGCGGCCATCACATCGAGGTCTTTGTTTTCGGCGTACGCCAGCGAGACAGCCAGGGCGGCTTCGTTCACGCGCTGACGCCATAACACTTCGCGGTAGGAATTTTCCTCCAGATATTTCACCAGCGGATCGGATTCCAGCGCGAGCGTCCGGGCGATGGCCTCCTGCTGGTCTTCCGGGTAGAGCGAAATCAGGGTCGCCTTACGTTCGGCGAGGATGGATTCATAATCCAGCGTTTCCACCACGTCGGGCGCGGGGAGCTGGCTCAGGTCGATAATGGCCATAGGTTCAACTTACTGGAATGGTCAGGGATAAAGGGGCGGCTGAGTCTTTAATTTCACCGGTCAGGTCAACCACCATCTGCCCGTTAAACTGGCGCTCAATCATCAGCGACGTGATGGTGACGCGGGGCTCCCACTTCAGCAGCGCCATATAACAGGCACACATCATCTGAAGGTTCAGTGCATCGTTTTGCGGCATATCAATCAGGGAGGACAGCAGCGAGCCGTAATCACGGCGCATCACCCGCGACCCGACCGGCGTGTGCAGGATATCGCTCACGCTCTGGCGGATATGGTCGGCGTCGATAATGGCCCGGCCGGTCTCCCGGTTCATACCGAGATAGCGGGTCGTCATTTCGTACCCTCCGTCCGGCTGTTCCCGCGTTCGACGCCGCCGTGGTCATGGTCATCCACCTGCACGCCGTTGGAGATAAATTTCCCGCCTGCGTGCTCGATGTCACCGCTCATCTTCCCGCCCTTCTGCACTTCGAGCGTGCCGGTGATGAGCTTGTTGGTACACACCACCTCGGGGGTATCGAGCGTAACGCGGGTATCGGCCTTAATCAGCACGACTGGCACGGTGGCGGTAATGGATTTGGACGCGACAATTTCAGCGGTGGTGATGCCCGTCACTGAAAGCGCCCCGGTCTCGGGTTCGTACTCGATGACCGCGCCGTCAGGAAAGACAATGTGAAACGCATCGGCAGAGGTCGAGGGGGCAGGATAGTCATCAGAGAAAATGGCAGGCAGGACAAACGCCGTATCGAGTTCACCGCCCACGGCCAGAATTAAAACTTGCTCCCCTACCGAAGGAGCCCACCACGTGCGGGAACGTCCGGCGCGATGCGTCAGCCACTGGAGCCAGTCGGTAACGATGCCGCCGGTCTGCACGCGGCAGCGACCGGCATCGAGATCGGTTTCGATGACGACGCCGGTGCGGATCAGATTACGCAAGAGTCGTAAAATATCCTGAAGAGTGGTTTGTGTTTTCATGAAAGAGAGGATGCCGACAGCTGTAGCAAGTCGCAATTTACAGCCGTTTTATGTTGTGCTACACAACAGACTTATAGAGAATTGCTGCTTTACAGCAAGGAGAAATAAATGTTTAGTTTTTGGGGTGACGGCATTGAACATCTTTATAAAGTCCTGTGGCTGTTGATTGCACTTCAATTGATTATGTCAGGAGGGGTTGGATTCGTATTTAGGATTATTTCAAAACCATTGCAGATAGGTTTTGAGAATGAAAAATTAAAAAAAATGGATGCTAAACTCTCAGATCTTCAACTACTAAGACTGTATCATGGTATCAACGTGAGTACGGTTGAAGATGCAGAGTTTGCAGCACTTGCTATTTCTCGTAACAAGCTACGCCCTCAAAAAGTATGGCTAATGCTTTTTTGCCCTCCCATAGGAAAAACAAAACATGGAAAATTTGAGTTATTCCTAATGGGTTTTATTTTCGTGTACTGCATCTTTAGCGCCTTTTACATTGCAAAAGATCTCAATAAATTACGATATGACTCTGCATTATTAATCAACAGCAGCGGTCGCGTATTTATCTCTGAATTATATGTTCGAGACATTAAGAATGGTAAAATTCTGAACAGAACTGATTGCAAGGCCATTGGTAAGGATAGTGCATCAATCATCAAATCTGCATGCCACTATCTAACTACCGATGATCCCTACTTAAAAAAAGAGCTTTCACTTGCCATAGAAAAAAATAATAGCAACCGCACAATAGGAATATTCATTTCATTATTTTTTGTTATTTTTGCGTGCTTAATTGCATATTCCTACCTAGCATATCGAGATATTAACAATGCTTTCTATGAATTTAAAAAAAATGAAAGAACATATGAAATAGTCAAAAAATATAAAAATGCCTTTAGGGAATTTAAAGTAGACAACTTAAAATAATTTCCTCAATAGACTTTTTATCTTGCTCAGCTAATCCCAGCAACGGCCGTGCTGGATACTGTATCGGCATGTTGCTGTATCTTCCCGGCTTATCCTTCAATCCGTATTGATGCACCTTCGCCATGCGCTGCACCTTCCCGGTAAATTCCACCACGGCCGCATCATCACGCCCGGTCGCCTTCATAAAACGGTTAGTGCGCAGCTTCGCGAACATCTCGCGCTTTACCCGGCCCTTTTTGGCCCTGAGCGGCTGGCGCTTTCTGGCGGCGTATGGGGTGCCGTCCGGGGCTTTCTGCGTTTTGATACGACGCTGCTGTCGGGTGCGTAGCGTCTTCGCGATATCTGCGGCCATCCGGCGACGGCTCGCCGGTGACAGCGCCGCAATCAGCCCGGCCAGCCGGTCATCAAAGGGCTTAAACTCATTCATTCCATTCGCTCACGAGCTCGCCATGAACATACAGCTTCATGGGTCGGGTCACCGGCTCTGGCGGCTGCGGCTCTGGTGCGTGCTCGATGTGCAGCTCTGCCCCGACTTCTTTGACGATGGTGCGCTCGGTCAGTAACAGGCTGATGCTGAGGTCGATGCTGTCGTCGTTGTTAATGTCTGCCTCGTAGATGAAGCCCCGTTTACGCCCCTCATCCGTGGTCATGATGTCTGCCTGCTGGACCCTGAGCCACGCCTGAATCGGCACGAGGATCAAATCAATATCGCCCGGAAAATCGGTCACCACCACGTTGAGGGTGTACTGATTTTCAAACGACAGCGATGTCGCAAGCGTGGAGGCCAGTTTCCCGTTATCGATAAAAATGCGCATCATGTCGGGATTCGCTTTCAGCACCGGCACGGCATCAGTTAAGGCGTTGCGCAGACTCTTCGGTTTGAACATCAGTTTTATCCTGACAGGCTTTAATCGTTTCGACCTGAAGCGCACAGCTTTCGAGCGCGGTCTCGAGCTGGCGAATGTCGGCGCTCAGGTCACCATTGGTTAACGGGTCACTGCCCGGCATCGGACACAGGCTGACCCTCGGGCAGGCGTTCAGCACAACGACCGGCTGAGATACACGGGGCGCGTCGGTGCAGGCTGCGCACAGCAGCAGGCAGCTCAGCGCTGTACCAGCGGCGTAAATCCTCGTTTTCATTGAGTAACCTCGTCATGGTTCGTTCGCGACGCGCTGCCCGCGTTCCGGCGGCGGCGAGTTTCTGACGCAGTTGCACCTGCGCCCGGTCATTGTCCGCACTCAGGCGCTGCGCGGTGAGTAGCTGGTCTTTCAGCATGGTGATAGTGCGTTTCTGGTCACTGGCGACGTCGTTCGCGCGGGTAAACGCGCGGCTGAGCTTGCTGTTTTCGTGCTTCAGCCAGACCAGCGCCAGCCCGGCCACAGCCAGTAAAATCATCAGTGTTTTCATTTTGCCCCCTGCATACAGCGCGACCATTCCCGGGCGCGACGGTTTTCAAGTCCGGTATTCCTGACGCCGTTCACGTACACCCAGCGGGTGAGTTGATCGCACGCCTGCGACCACTGCTGACGTTTGATAAACGAAACCAGCGTCGAGCGACAGGCCGCACCCGTGCCGACGTTAAAGGCGAAACTGACGAGCGAGTCATAGACCGGCTGCGGCATCTTCCCCGGCACGCATACCGCCAGCCGTCGCTCAGTCTTGAGCACGTCAGCGACCAGATTCGCCGCCGCGTCGTGTTCGGTGATATTGCGTTTGGGCACCACCCCGGCAGTGTGGCCGATGCCTGATGTCCACACGCCCGCGCTGCACTGGTAGGGGCGCAGACGGCATCCCTCAAGGTCTGCAATCAGGGCGAGACCCTCCGGCGAGGTATTCAGCAGACGAAAATCAGGCACCAGTGCCGCCAGCGCCAGCACGACGGCCACGCTGCAACGTTTAACGACTGAGGCCACGGATCACCCCCTTATCGATTCCGGCCGCAACGAGATAGCGGTAGGTCTGGCGGCGGTACCAGAAATTCACCAGCGCGGTGAAAATGGCGCACCCGCCGCCGACATACAGCGCGAGTTTTTCCGGGGTCTGCGTGCCGAAATAGGCCAGCGCCACGGAGAACCAGTACGTCAGAAACGTTGTGATTTTTTCCATCGTTAATCCCACAGGTTAAGAGTCTCCGTGACGGCGGCGGTGTCGACGATCGGCAGGCTGACAGACGTACCGTGCGGCAGAATGGCCCCCCGCTCAGCCAGACCCGGATTAGATGCGAGTACCGCTTCGACAATGCCCTCAGTACGGCTATAGTGGCGATGACACAGGGCGTCGAGGGTGTCGCCCTGCTGCGCGATGACGTTCATCAGATTTGCCCCACGATGCAACGGGCTTTGTCCTGGATACGGGCCACTGACCAGCGCATATCCCGCCACAGCTCATCGATGGTGCTGTCGATGCTGTCGGCCTTTTTGTCGCCTTTAGCGCTCGCATCCACCCCGCGATAACGCTCATAGAGCGTGGCGGTGGTCATGGCACACACGGCGTTGAAATAGTGGAAAACACGCACGCTTTCACCGTCGAGCTCATCGGTCGGCACCTCCGCGAGCGTGGCATGACCGGCCCCGAGCTGAAGGTCGCGCCAGTCGCGCAGCTCGGCGTTGGTTTCCGCCATCCCGGCCTTAATCGCCCGGCGCAGACGCACAGGGGAAACCGTCTGCTCGAGACGCATCTCTTCCCGCACGCGCTTCGGGTCAACGTCCGGGAAAAAGCCGGTGTTTTTTATCACCGGTTCATCGTCCGGCACCGGCGGAATGACCAGCGGCTCGCGCGGTCGTGCCGGGTTACTGACTACAAGCGTCGTCATGACTACCTCTGAAATAGGTGGGCGGTGGACGCTGGCCTCCGCTCAGGTGAAACACCTGCCTCAGCCAGCGTGCCGCCCGGCGCGGGGCGCATTCTGTTAACCGGCGACTTTCCTCGGGCGACCACGCCCCCGTTTCGCCGGTGAATCGGTTGTTTTTTTGGTGGCCTTTTTCGCGTGCTTCGGCGGGGTTTTCTTCACCGGGGCGACAGGCTTCGGCTTCAGCTCCCGGACGAGACGTTCGATGTCTTTTTTCACCCCGCAACTGTCATCCAGCTGAATGGCGCGTTGCAGGTGCGCCATCGCCTCAGTCAGCAGCCCGGTATCGCGCAGGATAAGACCCGCGACCTTATGCAGGCGGGCGCGAACCTCGTCAGGCATATCGGCGGTGCGGGTCATGTCGATAACGGTCAGGAGCGGCTGCACGTCCACCGGCTGACTGGCCGCGCGGGCGCGAAGTGCGGCCAGCGCCACCTCTTCGGCCAGCATGTACGGCGCGGTGCGCGCGTGACCGTCGGGCATCGACAGGCCAAAACGCAGCGCGTAGCGGGCAATCTCAATCGCACCGGGAATATCTCCGGCATCGAGACGCCACAGCAGCACGGTCATCAGGATGTCATCCTGCGCCCCGGTGCCGGTCTCGAGCACGCCGGTTACCCACGGCAGGTAAAACGGCAGCAGCTCGCGCTTTTTCTCTGCCTTGCGTTCTCTGGAATGGATTTGTGAAAGCGTCCTGCGGTCTGCGGCCAGCTTAACGAGCATTTGCTCGTAAGCCGTGGCATGGCGCAGCGGGTGCTGTTCCCGCTGCGATGCCTGTTCGGCCGAGACCCGCATCGCGTGACGCCGTGCGGGGCTCGCCATCGGTTACGCCTCCCCGCCGTCGGTATGCGCGTCAGCTTTTGGGGCGTCTGCATGCTGAGTGACGACCCCGGCGGTCAGCGCCTGCATGGCTTTCACCATTTCGGTCGCAAACACTTTCGCGCTCGCCGCTTCCGGGGTCGCCTCTTCGTCCTGCTCGAGGATTTCGATGTTTTCAATCAGACAACCGGCCGCGTAATCCTCGATAACAAAATCGACTTTTACCTGCTCGTAGTTTTCCACCTGGTCGAGTTTCGGGTTTTCGACGATATGGCGGCGGTGGCCGTCTTCGTACAGGTAGATGGAAATGTTATCCAGCGTGGTGATGAACACGCTGTTCGCCGGGAAGAACGGCGCACGCACCGCCTGAAGCTGGCCGATGGTTTTCTGGCTGACAATCAGCTCGGCGGCGAGCTGTTCGCTGTTGGCCTGGAACTTGTTAATCATCGGGAAATATTTGTCGGTCAGGATGCGACGGCCGCAGATGACCACCATTTCCGGGTTTTCGCGGTGGATCTCTTCAATCAGGGATTCGTGCGCATCCATCACCAGCGCGTCGAGGTTGGCATAATGCCCGCCCTTGCCGACTTTAATCGAGTCGGAAATGACGGTGCCGTCATCATCGACGACGTGCGACATTACGCGCTCTGGCGCATCGTTGCGGTATTTTTGCAGCCAGCCGACCGCCACGTCCTGAAGCAACGGATTTTTCGTGCGGTCGGAGGTAGGTGCGCGGCTCGTGCCGTTAAACCCGATAGTGATGTAGTCCAGCGCCTGACGTTTGATGATGGCGTTACGAATACGGATCTGGAAGTCTTCAAATCGCGCCCACAGGTCGAGCTTGTTGTACTTCAGGTTGTAATCGAAGTTGACCGGTTTGCAGAAGTAGCGGAACGCGTCCAGCTTCGAGAAATCCGCCGTTTTGCGTTCGGTACCGCCGTCGGTGTCGGTGGTGCTGGCGATGGTACCGGTGACATCGATGCCCACTTTTTCCTCGGTCAGCTCGCCCACGGTCACCATGTTGATGAGTTGCAGGAACGAGGACGACTGCTGGATTTTGTCGAAGAGTTTCTGTGTCACAGACGGCTCGACGTTGAATTTTTTATCAAGGTCCGGCACCTCCACACCGTTCAGCTCGGCAAGGCGGCTCAGGTATTTATTGAATTTAAAACGGGTCTCTTTGCGCATTGATTTTTATCCTGTTTGAAATGGGTAAATCAGCAGTCGGTCAGCGTCACATCCGCCGCATCGCCGCCGGTGCTCAGCAGGCGACGCGGCTGTTTGATGCTTTCGGTTTTGTCCAGGGTGGTTTTGATGGTGCTGAACTGCTGCGCCGCTTCATCTCCCTGCGTGGCGACGTCCTGCTTCAGGGTCGCGAGTTCGGTTTCCAGTGCGGCAAAACGGATCTCCAGCGCCTCATCACCGGTCTGCACACGTTCGGCGATGGACGTCACCGCCTCATGCACATCGGCGAAACGGGCGTCATCGCTCTGTTGCCTGCGGCTGAAAATGGTTTTCACGGTGTCGGTCAGCTTGTTGAGCAGGGTTTCGGGCTGGTCTTCAAACTCCAGCTCGGCGAGGGTCGCCACAGAAAACAGGTCGCCCGGCTGCTCTTTCTTGCCGTTCAGCGGGTTCGCCGTGGCGCGGCTGCAAAATTCGAGGTACTCGGTGCCGAGGCTCGCCGGGTCATCGGTCACGGCCAGCCCGGTGAGATAGCACTTGCCGGAGTTGGCGAAGTTCGGGCGAATTTCCATCGAGGTGTAAACCTTCTGGCCTTTCGCCACCATGTCGATGAGGTTATCGAGCGGGGTGATTCTGCCAAACAGGGCCAGCTTGCCTTTCAGCGCTGAGTCATCATCGATGACTTCGGCTTTCACCTCGGCAACGTCACCATAGCGGCCGTACTGGCCGTCGGGGTTGATACTGCGGATATGTTCGAGATTAATACGGCAACCGTAGACGCGCGGGTCAAAGGTGTCGGCCATTTCCTGAATGTCGGAAGCGCTGATGACGCGGCCGTCGCAGGTGTCACCCTCGACGCCGATGCGAAACCATTTCGAGATTTTGGAGGCTTTTTTTGCCATGAGTCAGGTGTCCTGAGGTTGGGTTTTCGGGTCAGGCTTAGTTTCCCGACTCACCCCCGCAGCGGCTATCGATTGCGGATGGCGTACCCCTGACACAACAGGGCGTTAGCGATTCACCGCCCCTGTTTCTTTAGCCTTGCCCTGTATCAACCACGGCGAGGCAAACATGACCATCACCACTGAGACCACACTCCTGAGCGACCCGCGACGACAGGCGGCGCTGCTGTTCTGGCAGGGCTTTTCCGTGCCGCAAATCGCGGAGATGTTGCAGACCAAACGCCCCACGGTGCAGAGCTGGAAACAGCGCGACCAGTGGGAAGCGACCGCGCCCCTGACGCGCGTCGAAACCACGCTCGAGGCACGACTTATCCAGCTGTATGCAAAGCCCGACCTGACGGCACACGATTTCAAGGTCGCCGACTTTCTGGCGCGACAAATGGAGCGTCTGGCACGCGTTAACCGCTACGGCCAGACCGGCAACGAGGCGGATTTAAACCCCAACGTTGCCAACCGCAACAAGGGCGAGAAGAAGAAGCCGAAAAAGAACTTTTTCAGCGATGAGGCTATCGAAAAGCTCGGGGACATTTTCCTCAACCAGTCATTCGACTATCAGCTCGACTGGTACCGCGCCGGGCTGGCGCACCGTATCCGCCACATCCTCAAATCCCGCCAGATTGGCGCGACGTTTTATTTTGCCCGCGAGGCGCTGATGCGGGCGCTGAAGACCGGCAACAACCAGATTTTCCTGTCGGCCAGTAAAACGCAGGCTTACGTGTTCCGCGAGTACATCATCCAGTTTGCGAAGCTCGCCGAGGTGGAGCTCACCGGCGACCCGATTGTCATCGGCAACAATGGCGCGAAGCTGATTTTTCTCGGCACCAACTCCAACACCGCGCAAAGCCACAATGGTGATTTGTACGTCGATGAAATCTTCTGGATCCCCAACTTCCAGCAACTGAAAAAAGTCTCATCAGGGATGTCATCGCAGGAGCACCTGCGCACCACCTATTTTTCGACACCTTCCTCGCTGGCGCACGGGGCTTATCCGTTCTGGTCCGGCGAACAATTCAACCGCGGCCGGTCCAATGCCAGCGAGCGGGTCGACATCGATATCACGCACGCGGCACTGGCGAAGGGCGTCGCCTGCCCGGACGGCCAGTGGCGGCAGATTGTCACCCTTGAGGACGCGCTCGCCAAAGGCTGTACCCTGTTTAACATCGACACCCTGCGCCGCGAAAACAGCGTCGATGACTTCCGCAATCTGTTTATGTGCGAGTTCGTCGACGATAAAGCCTCGGTATTCCCGTTCGAGGAATTGCAGCGCTGCATGGTCGACAGCCTGGAGAAATGGGAGGACGTCGCGCCGTTCGCCGACCGGCCATTCGGTCATCGTCCGGTATGGGTCGGGTATGACCCGTCATTACGCGGCGACAGTGCCGGATGCGTGGTTATCGCGCCGCCGGTGGTCGCCGGGGGCAAATTCCGCATCCTTGAGCGTCATCAGTGGAAGGGCATGGACTTTGCGCAACAGGCCGAATCCATCCGCGAGCTGACGCTGAAATATAACGTCGAGTACATCGGCATCGATGCGACCGGGCTTGGTCAGGGCGTCTTCCAGCTCGTGCGCTCGTTCTACCCGGCCGCGCGTGAAATCCGCTACACCCCGGAAATGAAAACCGCGATGGTACTGAAAGCCAAAGACACCATCACGCGCGGTTGTCTCGAGTATGACGTCGGCGCAACCGACCTCACGCAGTCGTTTATGTCCATCCGCAAAACCATGACCAGCAGCGGGCGCAGCGCCACCTATGAGGCCAGCCGCACCGAGGAAGCCAGTCATGCCGATCTCGCCTGGGCGACCATGCACGTCTTAATTAACGAGCCACTGACCGCCGCCAGCGGGCAGCCGTCATCCTCGATTATGGAGTTTTATTAATGAGCAAACGCAGCAAGAAAAACCCGTACATCGCGAAGCCGCGCCAGCATACCGCCGCGCCCGCTCAGAGCATGGAAGCGTTCACCTTCGGTGAGCCGACGGCGGTACTCGACCGGCGCGATATTCTCGATTACGTCGAGTGCGTCGATAATGGCCAGTGGTACGAGCCGCCGGTGAGTTTCTCGGGGCTGGCGAAAAGTATGCGAGCGGCGGTGCACCACAGCTCACCGATTTACGTGAAGCGTAATATTCTGGTGTCGACCTACATTCCGCACCCGAAATTATCCCGGCAGGACTTCAGCCGCTTCGTGCTCGATTTTCTGGTCTTCGGTAACGCCTTTCTCGAAATGCGCCGCAGCCTGAGCGGCAAGGCCGTCAAATTTGAGACCTCTCCGGCCAAATACACCCGGCGCGGCGTCGAGGATGATGCTTACTGGTACATTCAGTCATTCGCGCAGGCCCATCAGTTCGCCCCCGGCTCGGTGTTTCATCTGCTGGAGCCGGACATCAATCAGGAGCTGTACGGCCTGCCGGAATACCTGAGCGCACTCAATTCCGCCTGGCTGAATGAATCCGCGACCCTGTTTCGCCGCAAGTATTACCAGAACGGGGCACACGCCGGGTACATCATGTATGTGACCGACGCCGCGCAAAGCAGCACCGACGTCGAAGCGCTGCGCAAGGCGATGCGTGACTCAAAAGGTCTCGGGAATTTTAAGAACCTGTTTTTCTACGCGCCTAACGGAAAAGCCGACGGGATTAAAATCGTGCCGCTGAGCGAAGTCGCCACAAAGGATGATTTCTTTAACATCAAGAAAGTGAGCGCCGCCGATATGCTCGATGCACACCGCATCCCGTTCCAGCTCATGGGGGGCAAACCGGAGAATGTCGGCTCAGTGGGAGACGTTGAGAAGGTCGCGAAGGTCTTTGTGCGGAACGAGCTCAGCCCGCTACAGTCGCGCTTCATGGAGCTGAACGAGTGGGCAGGCGAAGAGGTTATTCGCTTTAAAAAATACTCGCTTGAACCCGAGGACGAGTAACGATCGCAGCCGCCGAAAGGCGGCTTTTTACTGCCCCGCATCAGACGCTCACAGCAGCGCCACACGCCGACAATACACCGCGACACCTTACTGCTCACCCGCACAGGTTACGGACTCACAGCGACGCGCTCAGACGCGAGAAAATAATTATCAGCACCACGCCGGGCGCGCAATGCTTTCCCCGCCACGCCTGCCCGCTTTAGGGGTCGGTTTTAATGCAGTTGCATGTTAGCATCACTCTTTTGTACAGCTAGAGTATACGCACAAAAGTCACCAGCCATAACACATGCAATTTAATGCAACATCTTGCGTCTTGCCCCTCTCAATTCACCCCTATAATTTTTTTACAAAATCGTTGCATTCCATACTGTTAAAATACATCATACCATCGAGGATTTTTATACAAGGATTTGAGTATGTTGACGAAATTTTCGGGAAAAAATTACAAAGCATTTAAGGATTTTTCCTTCGACATTAAACCTATAACAGTTTTACTAGGAGCAAATAGCTGTGGGAAAAGTGCGCTAATCAATTCATTATTGATGTTTTCCCAAACTGCAGAAACAATAAACATTTCCGAATCAGCATTAAGATTAAATGGGAATAAAGTTGGAATGGGTGAATCTCTGAATGTCATTAGAGAAAAAAACCCAAAGAACATTTTAAGTTTTTCATTCGAAGTATCAAATCAGCAGTTTATACGAAACGACATTTATAAAAGCAAACGCGATTTTATTGATTTCTATTTTTCACTTGTCAGATATGTAGGGCAAGTATTAAAAAGCGCTGTATCAACAACATCTACTAGTGCCTTAGACAAAGATAAGTTTAACGAAACATTAAAAACGATTGATGAAATCGAATCGAATTATATGTTTAGAGACACTTACAACTCAGCACAGCTCAAAAAAATTTCTGACGGCGTCTGCGAGCTGCTATCAAAATACAGGCAATTACCTGAAGATGTTGCAAAAAAATCCCGACCACACCTCGATCGCTTGGCTGATTTTCTTAATATTGCTTCTTTCGAAAACATTCAAAGCAGCTTAATGTCATTGGCATCTCTTAGTGCAAAAAAAATATCACCAAAACAAATCAATTATGACTTTTGCTTTGATAAAAAATCGAATCAACTAAAAATAATTGGATGCGCCTTTCACAATCATTTAGGCGAGTGCATTGCCAGCCTAGGTATATCTAAAGGCAAGTTCTTCTTACGCTCTGACGTTATTAAAAGATCTCACTTAAGCAAATCCCGAGAAGAAATATCAAAGTTAATAAATTTTAATTCGCTATCTCTAATAGATGAAATTCAAAGTGTCAATTTCATTGATAAACATATTTTATCACTTGACCCATTTGCTAGTTTATTCTGCAACTACCTTGAAAAGTTAACAAGGGCATTTATCTCTGAGTTTAATGGTGTGAAAATAAACCATGTAAGCCCATTGCGAGCATTCCCTCAACGCTACTATCTTTTAGACAAGTCTATACAACATACTTTCCTTAATGCATTGGAAGGTAATGAATTAGCTGAAGTACTAAAGAAAAACCCAGAAATAAAAAACAAAATAAATATTTTACTGGCGAAATTCAATCTCGAAGTAGACGTCGTCATGGTTAATGATATTATCCATAAGATAAACATCACCCAAGACTCTATTTCTTTAGAGTTAACAGATGTAGGGTTTGGTATATCTCAGGTTTTACCTATTTTGGTTCAAGCTTATTTATCCCCCCAAAAATCCATAACCATTATAGAACAACCAGAAATCCATTTACATCCTAAAATGCAAGCATGGCTCACTGATGCTTTGATTCATATAGCTTTAAAAGAGAAGAAAAGATTTATTATTGAAACTCACAGTGATGCTATAATACGAAGAATTAGATTGCGTATCGTAGATACTAAATCAAGCCTAACAACGAATGATGTGATGCTTTGCAATCTTGAAAGGAAATCTGAAGATAATGCCACTAGTTTAAAAGTGATCCCTATTACCGAGGATGGGGATATAACATGGCCGGCAGATTTTTTAGATGTTGAAATTCAAGATACACTTCAAATCCAGAATTTTAAAGTTGAAAAACATCTTAAGAGCAAAGGGATTTTATAAATGTATTATTCGCATTGTATAAGCCCTGAATTTTTAGGGCTTCACATGAAAAGCATGGATACTTTTCTTTCAGTTTTCATGGGGGTTTTAATGCTGCCCCAAAACCAAATTGTCTTAGATGAAGCGGGTATAATTGAACAACAGTACTTATTAAGTCTTAATAACGATAAGTCAGCTTTTTTGCTCTACCAAACCTGGGAGAAAGCTATAAAATCAGACGGATGCCAAGGCAAGCTGCTATTTTCTTCCCCCCAAATATCTTCCTCAATACATGACTATGTAGTTTCAGCCATTTCATGCGCTATAACTACAAACGACAAAACCATATTGACTGCAAATAATAACCTGTACAGCACAGCTTTATCTATTTTATCTAGACAGAGGATTTATTTGTTGGGATTAAGTCATCTTAATCCTCAATCATCAGCAAGCATTATAGGTAAGCATATGTCTTTTACAAAACTTGATTATGATATCGCCTGGTCTCTAGAAAGATTAGTTCGGCTTCATCGAAAAGGACATACAGAAGATGACTTAAATGATTTGCTACGTGAATATTTGCTTGCAAAAGAATATGAAATCAAAGATCAGACTCGTGAAGGTATATCCACAAGTGGGAAGAGCGCTGGCGAGCTTGATATTATCGTCGAGCATAATTCAAGCATGTTTGCAATATTAGAAGCAATGAAACTTAGTCAGATAAACAGGGAATACATTATTGTTCATTATAGAAAAATGCTTGTTAATTATAATCCTCTAGATGTAAAAAGATTATTTCTCATCACCTATTATGATGGAAAAAAATTCGATGCTTGGTGGGATAACTACGCTGAATTCGTCGAAAATATAGACTACACAACATTAAATCCCGAAGCTGGAAATACTTCTTTCATTAACACAGAAACGATTGACACGAAATTTGGGAATGTAAAAAAAATGTTGCATCACGGTTTAAGTAATGGCGAACAATTTTCTATTATACATTATGCAGTAAAACTGTGATCTTTATAACGTGGTGATTTATATTGCCACGTATTTTATCAAAAAAAAACAGAATTTTAGTTAAAAGCACCCCTCAATTCTTTTCGCACCGGAATAGTATTTCTATATACCAAAAATTACAATCTTAGGCTGTCGCGTGACTGATGAGCGTTTTCTACTTAATGCTTCATAACTTCGCCTACCAACACATCGAACTACCTGACCACCTATTTATCAATTTTCGATAAAGCCATCGCCACGCTAAACTTCTTTTCAACGCTGAAAATGATACCGATCAGATAATTACCTATCTGGATTAACTTAGTTGTCGTGAGTTCCATTCAGTTTCTGTTGAATAACCCGGCCAGTCATCAGCGATTGCATAACTGAAATTTTTATCGCCATATGTTACCGTTGCACCTCGTGCCAGTACATCCAGTTCCCACCGTTCTGGCGTAATACCATGTTGTGCGAGGTCAAACCGGATGAGTGGTATCTGGTCCCGCTGCAATTTGGTCAAACGCCCTGAAGGAACTAATTCATCTTGTTTTAACGATGATCTGTTTCTTTGTCGTATGTTCTGAGGTTTGATCCCCGCTTTTAACGCATCCCTGAGTACCCTCACTACGTCCAGTTCATCCCAATCGATTACCCCTTTATCAATCAGATTTAACACCGCTGCGGCATGCTCAGACGGTGTAGGGGTCATAACGGGATCATCACCACTGGTGAGCTTTCCACAGTTATTGACAGGACTCCGAGGCGCGGTGATACCGCTTTTTAAAGTCAAAGGCTCAACGGCCAAAAGCTTTGGAACAATGCGCCAGTCTGCTGACCGGGTAACGTGAATGTGATTAGCGCCGATGTGCGGGGCATAAATCCCGACGATGCGCTCGATGTCTTCTTCGTAGTCGTTGACCTCATCAGTCACGTTGCGGGCTACCCTGACGGTCTGGCTATCGCGTGGCACATTCGCCCCACCCTGCGCAGCGATGTATAAATCAAACTCTCCTTCATCGGCAGCAGCACGAGCTGCTTCAACACGCTCGTCAAATTCAGAAGCGATACTGACGCCACGAGGCAGTTTGCGCAGCTCGCGATAAGCGCCCATTGTCGGCAAGCCAATCGGTTTAAATTGAGGTATGCGCCACGTCGACGCCCATGCCGTTACAGCGGCAGCGGTATCCTGTAGTGGTTTGCCGGTGTCATGATCGAGCTGGCCATCGAGGGCGTAACCGTCGATATTTTTTGCGATGTACTTCGCGATATAGCCCGCAGCACCACCCTGATTGAGATGCTTCGCCTGAAAGCGCTGTTTCGCAGCGCCCCGCTCGTCACCATCCTCTTTCAGGGCATAGCGGCGCATGATGTCGGTAATTTCTTTGCGCTGGCCGGGTTTGCAAAACAGCATCATGTGCCAGTGTGGCGTGCCGTCATGATGCGGCTCAACCACGCGCATTCCGTAAACCTGTAAATCGTTATCCTTAAACGCCGTTCGCATCAGGCTCCAGATGTGGCACAGATAGCGCTGCGTATCTTTCGGGGTGTACGCCTCATCATTCCAGCCATGATTAAGCTGAACGGTTTTACTTTGTCCTTTGCCGACCTGACGAGTCGGGTGATATTTCGACGGTGCGGTCAGCGTGATAAACATCCCGACATCACCCTCTTTGGCGGCATAACGCTCGATACCGGCGATGGTATTCATCAGCTCCATACGCCGGATCTCAGGGTTAGAAATACTCCCCATCACCTTACTAATGAGATCGATACGCTCACCGGTGACTTTATTTTCGAGCTCGCAGGATTTCAGGTATTCGAGGTTAGCCAGACGGCGAGAATGCACGTCACGGATGGCGCTTTTGCTGGCATACGGTGAGCGGTCTTTATTCACTTCACCAGCGGCAATTAACAGCGATTCATGCCAGCGCATACGCTGCGCCTTAAACTGGTTAATCCACCACTCGTCATTGATGAGACGCGCCACGGCGGAAAATGCCTGGCGGATTGTCATCTGACCTTTGCGGTATTTCTTCCAGAAGAGCGGCGTGATATTGAATGCACGCGCCGCGCCAGCGACATGACCATAAAGGTGAGCCTGCGCCTCATCAGTAAACAGCGATTCTTTGCCGTCGTGCGCTTCCGCCCAGGCATCGCTTAATTCCTCATACATGATGAAAAGCTGCGCGGCGATGCGGGCCGCGAATTTCTTCAGCTCTTTGTCATTCATTCCCGGCAGTCGGGCGTAGTTCTCGCGCTCGGTCAGGAACAGCAGAGAGGCATCAGCATTCATTTCGTTACGCTGATTGACGCGCTCGATGCGCGGCCATAACCGTCGCAGGAATGTCGACTTGAGGAAATAAAGCCCATGCACCGGGCTTTTGTTCCGGCGGATGTAGTCATAGCGTGAGGTAAAGAGCGAGCTCAGGAAATATGGCAGGTAGTCAATCTTTGATAAAACGCCTTGCACCTGACGCTGTTCGTCACGTGTAAGGGGTCTCTCGCGCCCGATAGCTTCGCGGGGCGCGTTGAACGGGTAAGCACCGACAAACGGCTCGCCGGTGTTTTTGGAAAATGGCGGTGGAGGTGTTGGGGCGCTACGCCCCATTCTTTCAGCGGCCATTAACGCCAAACGCCTCCGCACATGCCTGACCGACTCGCTCAATCTGCGCCGCCAGCTCGCCGAAAGCACGAGCCTCACCCGTTAATGCATCATGCAACATCAGGCTTGTAACGAGCTGATCCAACTTAGTGTAATAGCCGACGACATCCAGCCATTCATTACCGGCATTTTTCCCGGTTTTGGCTATTTTCTTCTCCTGCAAAATAAACTGAAACGGGTCGCTGGTGACGACATAGCGGTCGCCAATCTCGATACGAATGCTCATGCCTGCCCCCGGTAGTGTCTGGCGGTGGCTTCCAGAAGCGACTGACAATGAACACAACGCAGAGCTGTCGGGTGGGCGGCGCGACGTTCAGCCGGAATTGACCGGTCACAATCAACGCAAACCAAAACAGCAGCGCCGCCCGATTTCAGACGAGCGGCATCCACATGACGGGCCAGTGATTCGGCCTGTAGCTCCTGAACGTGATCCATATAATCTGGCATTGTCCTGACTCCTTTATGCATTCAGCTTGTTGAGCTCAGCCCGACAGGCGGCGCTCAACTCTTCGGTTAATTTGGCAAACTCATCAAAACTGGTTATCTGCTTTAAATAGATGGCGCGTTTAAGAAGCAAATTGACCATGTCCGACAAGAGATTTAATTGGTTCGCGTAGATAGCAATAACAGCCTCGATTTTTTCGCCAGTGCCTTTATCGCGTTTAATATCCTTCAGCGCTAAATCACCGTTATCCATTACAGTGACCTTTAGCCAGTTATTCAGTAATACGGACTTGTGCGTAGCCATTAACAGCACTCCCCACGTAACAGCCCTGCGTTATGAAACTGCGTCGACTCCTGACTGAGTAACTCGATAATTTCAACCTTGTTCAGCTCACGCTCGGCAATGTGGCGAATCAACCCGTCCAGGCGAGATGAAAATCGGGTCGCTGCCTCCACCTGCGCCTCAGCTCTGGCCTGCTGTAACAACAAAGAGAACTTAGCGCACTGCTTTCCTGTTTTAGTCATAACGACTTTCTCCAGATAAAAGGAAGCCCCGCACAATCAAGTGCGTTAAAAATCACGGGTAATTAATTAATGCAGATATTGCTCGGGCTTAACCGATGTCAAAATTGTTGGAGCATGTTCAAACAAGCTGAATAATTCACGCAATGCGCGGAATAGTTTCTCACGCCAATAACATGAATCCTCATCAATACGCCAGTAAGGCTGATTAAATTCTTTCTCGGTTAAACCGGCATGCATGAATAAACTGCGGCGCTGGCTGACAGTTAAATAACTGATGTAGGCAATTTCACTCGCCCCAACCTGACGACGTTTTGAAAATGCTGCACGCAACTCATCAATCGCGCAGGCCAGACGTTCACGGTCCACATCACACATCTCTTCAAAGCGCATGGTCGCGTGACGTTGTTTTAACTGCGCATGAAAACAGACCGTAAGGCGCTCGCGTTCCATCATCTTGTTATAGAAATCGCAGCTTTCCTGCCAGCGCGGCGCAGCAAGATATCGACCAACCAGACCGCGTAAACCTTCCGGCTGCTGAGCAACCACACCGAGAGTCATCACAGCCATTTCCATAACCTCCGGGTTTTCATGAAGGTGATAGCCGTACCGATCACACTCGGCTTGCGGGTGCGGATAATGATGCCTTTACGGCCGCGACCGTGGGTGATGGTGAAATTAATCGGGGTCAGGTTTTGCTGGTTACGCAAAAGCTGAGCAATGCAACGAGGCTCTTTCATTAAACTGCTCCTTATGCTGCAACTCGACCACGGCCAGACTTGCCGTAGCTGATGCGATTTTTCCAGTCATGCCACTCGGTCGGTGCATCCTCGACTAGTTGGGCGGCGTATTTATCCCATTCACGGCGATTGACCCATAGCTCCGCTTTACCACCCGGTTTCAGTGGGTCAGTCATGTAAAACGCAGGCAACTTTCCAGCTTTAGCCATCTCAACCACAGCACGAGGGGTTTTGCCGATATACAGCGCGAAGCCCTCCTTTGAAAGCAGGTCTGATGGAGCTGGTGACAAGTTGATAGCGGACTTCGTATTTTTTCCCGAGTCAGCTATTTCTTGTCTGATTCCGTCATTAATTTCAGATTCGATATTCATTTTGCTATCCTCCATATTGGCACCCGTTCACCAACTAGAGCCATCTAAAGCTACCAAGCGGATGATACGGGATATCATTAAGGCTAAAAAATATCGGATACGATAAATTATGTCAATAAATCAAGCTGAGAAACTGAAGCTCATCAGGGAGTCTGAACGCCTAAAATTGAAGGAAGTTGCTGAAATGACAGGGATTAGCTATCCCACGTATCACGGATACGAAGCTGGAAAAATGAAAATGTCATTTGAGGCAGGTATGAAATTTTTCAAAGTACCTCGTTTTCGTAAGTATCGTGATTGGTTCATGTTTGATGAAGTAGATGCATCGTCCGGGCAAATTGCGCCGGCACTCGCACACTTTGGGCCAGAAAACGAAACATCATCCCACTCCGACCAAAAGACTGGCTAACGGTCTACGGGGCTTATCTGTGTAGTAAATGCACAAATGAAGATTGCTACATAAACACGCGTGAAAGAGTACCCAGCCGTATCATCGAGGTGACCTATGTCCGTTAAAAAACTCGATGATGGCCGATATGAAGTGGACGTTAGACCGCAGGGCGCAGACGGAAAACGCATCCGGCGGAAATTCAGTACAAAGGGCGAGGCTCAGACGTTTGAGCGTCATGTGCTTGTTAACTATCACAATAAGGAATGGCTTGAGAAACCGGCAGACCGGCGCAAGCTGACAGAACTGCTGGACCGATGGTGGATCTATCATGGAAAAACCCACGCAAGGGGCGAGATAGAAAAGGGTCGCCTGACGACGATAATCACGAGGTTTGGGGATATGGGCATTCACAGGGCCGACCAACTGACCAAGAAATCAATTATCGATTATCGCGTAACCCTAATGAATGAAGGACTCAAGCCATCCAGCGTAAACAGGCACGTCGCCATACTGAGCGGCATGTTTACCAAACTTATTGATGCTGACGAGTATCACGGCGGCAATCCTCTTCATGAGGTGAAGCGCCTTAAAGAAGCTCAAACAGAAATGGCGTTCCTGTCCACCGATGAGATAGAGATGCTGCTCTCGCGGCTGGAAGGAGACGAATTGAATGTGGCACTGATCTGCCTGGCTACTGGTGGCCGGTGGGGCGAAGTTTCAGGTTTGAAGGCTGAGCACATCATTCAGCAGGTGGTCACCTTCATGAAAACCAAAAACGGGAAACGACGCTCAGTGCCGATTTCTGTCGAGCTGGCGGAGCGCATTAAGACCAAAAACAGCGGTCCACTGTTTAGGGCAAAATACAGTACTGTCCGCAGAGTGTTGAAAGAGATAAAGCCCGATCTGCCTGATGGGCAGGCGGTACACGTAATGAGGCATACATTCGCCACACACTTTATAATGAATGGAGGTAATATAATTACATTGCAGCGCATTCTAGGGCACTCGAACATCCAGCAAACGATGATTTACGCGCACTTTGCCCCGGACTTTTTACAGGATGCAGTGACACTCAATCCACTGTCCAAAATGTCCAGAATGTGTCCACAAACCAGAGTTAACTAGAGCTAATCAGAGCGATATGAGTAATTTAAACACTTGTAATTTAACGGAAAATACTGATGCAACTGGGGCTGTTAAGCCAGTAATTGGTCGCATTCACTCCTTTGAATCCTGTGGCACCGTCGATGGCCCGGGCATCCGTTTTATCACCTTCTTCCAGGGCTGCCTGATGCGCTGCCTGTATTGCCATAACCGCGATACCTGGGATACCCACGGCGGCAAAGAAATCACGGTCGAAGAACTTATGAAAGAAGTGGTGACCTATCGCCACTTTATGAATGCGTCAGGTGGTGGCGTGACGGCGTCCGGCGGCGAAGCTATCCTGCAGGCTGAATTCGTGCGCGACTGGTTCCGCGCCTGCCGTAAAGAAGGCATTCATACCTGCCTTGACACCAACGGTTTTGTCCGTCGTTATGACCCGGTGATTGATGAATTACTGGAAGTGACTGACCTGGTGATGCTCGATCTCAAACAAATGAACGACGACATCCACCAGAATCTGGTCGGCGTGTCGAACCATCGTACGCTGGAGTTCTGCCGTTATCTGGCGAATAAGAATATTAACGTCTGGATCCGTTATGTCGTGGTGCCGGGCTGGTCTGACGACGATGATTCCGCGCATCGTCTCGGCGAATTTACCCGGGACATGGGCAACGTCGAGAAAATTGAACTGCTGCCTTATCACGAGCTGGGTAAACATAAATGGGTGGCGATGGGCGAAGAGTACAAGCTGGACGGCGTCCATCCGCCGAAGAAAGAGACCATGGACCGCGTCAAGGGCATCCTTGAGCAGTACGGTCATAAGGTCATGTACTGAGACAGACAGCCTCTTCGGAGGCTGTTTTTACATCCCCTCTTCCATCGCCGCGAGCATTTGAGCCAGCATCGGCGCACTCACAACACCCGGTTTCCACAACGCCACCAGCGGATGCGTCAGCCCACGCGCCCCCATTTCGGTGTCGATCCGACTGACCCCATCCAGCCGCTCGGCGGCAAAATGATCCGGCAAGAATGCCCAGCCATATCCGCTTTGCAACATCCCTTCCAGCAAGGTGATTTCATTGACGTGAATCAGTTGGTCAGCAATACGAATCCGCCCCGCCAGCGACGGCGGCAGGTCACGAAACGGCATCAGCTGGGGCTGAGAAGCCAGGTGCAGTAATGAAACCGGCTGTTTTGGGAAATAGTCTTCACGCGCGTACACCGCAAGGGACACGCTGCCCACCGCCCGCCAGTGCAGATGATCGTTCACCGAGCGATTCACCGCCTGAAAAAGACCGAAATCAACGCTGCCTTCATCCAGCCATTGCTCTGCCTGCACGCGTTCGCAGGCAATCATATCCAGCTGAATATGCTGTGCCTGCAGCTGTTCGGCCAGCCGCAGCAACAATGCCCGGGGCGTAAACAGGTCATAGCACAGCGTCAGCCGCGTTTCGATTCTGTCGGGGATCTGCCTGGCAATTCGGGAAAAGGCGTCGGCCTCGTGCAAAAACAGCCGGGCCTGGCGATAGAGGAGCTGGCCCTGCGGCGTCAAGGTGAGCGGCCGCGTGGTGCGGTCCAACAGTGTATAACCGAGATCGACTTCCAGGTAATCCAGCAGCTCGCTGACCGTCGTCCTGTCTTTTTTCAGCTTTTTAGCCGCCTGTGTCAGCGTGCCGGTTTCACACACGCAGGCAAAGGCTTCAATCTGGGCAAGCGTAAAGCGCAGCAGTTCCATTGGGTGTCCTTTTTCGCAATGCAGCGGACACCTTACCGGAGAGTGAGATAAGAAAAAAGCCTGTCGGGCGACAGGCTTTGGCTATCAGGCGTGCGCCACCGGCGTCGGGTGGTGCCCGGCTTTTCGCAGCAACATCAGCAGATAGATAAACGACACGCTGGCAATCATCACAAACAGCACGTTGTCAGAATAGTTCTGCATCAGCATCGCGGTAAACGTGGGGCCAAGCAGGCTGCCGATGGTATAGCTCAGCAGCAGCGCCTGGTTCATCGCCACCAGCTGATGGTGTTCAACTTTTTCGCAGGCCCAGGCCATTGCCACCGGGTAGAGCGTAAAGCCAGCAGCTCCCAGGATAAACAACGTCGGGGCCATTGCCGCTCCGCTCAGCATCGCCAGACAGCCGAGGATAACCACAAATACCTGCACGCGCAGAACCAGCAGACGACCATAGCGATCTGCCAGCCGTCCGACTGGCCATTGGCCGACAATCCCTGCACTGACCATTACCGCCATCCAGAAGCCAATTCCGGCATCGCTCACGCCCTGGTGATTAAGCCACAGCGGCATCAGCCCATACAGAGAACCTAATACGATCCCGGAGATGATGCAGCCGTTAACGCCCAAACGCGCGTGGCGCAGTCTCAGCATTGGCCAGACCTGAGTCGGGGCATGCTCTTCCTGCGGTTGATTAACGATACGGGTAAACAGCAGTGGTAAAATTGCGGCCAGAACCATACCGGTGACCCAGGGCAGCACGCTCATCAGGTCGGTCGGCAATTTGCTGACCATTAGCTGGCCCAGGACGGTGCCTACGTAATACACCATCATATACGCCGCCAGCAGACGACCACGGTTACGTGACGTTCCGCTGCACATCAGGGCGCTTTCGACGACGACCCAAATCATTGCGCAGCCGACGCCTGCGAGGAATCGCCAGCTCAGCCAGCTCCAAAAGCCCACGGTCAGCCCCAGTCCCACGCAGCCCACTGCGAACATCAGTGACGCGAGATAGTAGCTGCGGTTAAAACCAAAATGCTTGATTAAACGTCCGCAAAGCAGCGTGCCCACCAGATTCCCGGTGAAATAGGACGAGCCGACCATGCCAACCTGCCAGGTGGGCAGATGCTCGTGGGCGAGCCAAAGCGGAACGAGCGTGTTCAGCACTGCGATCGCCAGCGTCAACAAAAGTAAGCCACAGAGCAATAACAGCACTGGGCGGGAATACGTGGACATGGATATAAAAACCGTGAGGAAGTTCAGAATTCGAGCGCATCATGCCACTGCCATTGGCAAAGTCAATTCCCCGCAGGCCAGAGCTGACGCGGTTTTCAGAGGAACAATAGAAGTTTTTTATCTAGCGGAACGGCAATGGAATTTATTATTAAATTATTCCATTGTTTTTATTAGCTAATTGGAAAAACGGCGACTTATTTTCAGTTGAAAAATTTCATGGAACAGGCGCATTTTTTGTTGCGCCGGACCGTTGCAGTCCGGCGCAATAAACGCCTTAGCTGGCGATAGCCATGCCCACGGTCATGTGCAGACCATAGAACACGCCACGACCAATCAGCTCGCCAACCACCACCAGCACAAAGGCCAGACTCAGCAGCGGGATAGCGGGTTGACGCCCTTTCAGCTGTGGCGCAACCCAGCAGACCAGCGCCAGTGCGAGAGCCACCAGACGCCACGCCATCAGCGAACCATAGGCCGGAACCAGCGCTGAAGCCTGCACAATGGAGCTGTGGATCGTGGCCAACTCGCTGCCCTGCATCACCACCACCATCGCACTGACCAGCAGCGCCACCAGCGATACCACCGGCAACAGACGCATGGCCCAACCGTTGACGCCAGCCACGCGCAGTAGCAGATAACCCAGCAGTGGCCCACCGATGAACATCGTCAGGAAGAAGCTCATCGGCGTCCAGACGCTGTACCAGGTTGGTACGGTGTCGATAGTGTTATACACCCGCACCATCATCCAGACGAAGATAACGCCCAGCACCATGGTCAACACCAGCCACAGATTACGCAGAGACTGCGGCAGCTTGTTAATGACCGCCAGAAGCCAGCCGATACCGCCCACGGCGAAGAACACGGAGCCGCTGGCAATTTCATTACTCAGCGACGACGCGCCAATGCGGTTCAATGAGTTAAACGCCCGCAGCGGTGAGCCCAGGTGCAGGATAGACGCGATGAAGCCCAGCCCCATCAGCACCCACAGCCCAAACATGCTCAGTATCACCAGACGCTGCTGCTCGCGAGAGAGTTCGCCTTTCATCAGCGCCAGGGCCAGAACAATAAAACCACCGGCAACGCACTGCCCGAGGACCGTGAAGATCATCAGCGGCCATTCATGCCATCCACTTCCCATCTTAAACCTCCTTCGGGTTTGCCAGGTAGCCGGTGGTGTCACCCGTCGGACGGCTGTTGGCGTTAGGTTTGATAACAATGCTTGGTTTGGTGAAGTGCGCCGACGGCAACGGCGCAACGGCGGCCAGCTGACCATGCGTTTTACGCAGCTCTTCAATTGGGCCGAAGTCCAGCGCACGCAGTGGACAGGACTCAACGCAGACCGGCTTTTTACCGTCGGCCACACGCTCATGGCAACCGTCGCACTTGGTCATATGGCCTTTGGCTTCGTTGTACTGCGGCGCGCCGTACGGACACGCCATATGGCAGTAGCGACAACCGATGCAAACATCTTCATTCACCACGACAAAACCATCTTCACGCTTATGCATCGCCCCGCTCGGACAGACTTTGGTACAAGCCGGGTCTTCGCAGTGGTTGCAGGCGATTGACAGGTAGTAGGCGAACACGTTTTGATGCCAGGCACCGTTATCTTCCTGCCAGTCGCCACCGGCATATTCATAAATGCGACGGAAGCTGACGTCCGGGGTTAAATCTTTGTAGTCTTTACAGGCCAGTTCGCAGGTTTTGCAACCGGTGCAGCGACTGGAATCAATAAAAAATCCATACTGAGTGGTCATCGGTTACTCCTTACGCTTTAACGACCTGAACGAGGTTGGTGTGCGAGGGGTTGCCCTTCGCCAACGGGGACGGACGCTGGGTGGTCAGCACGTTAATACAGCCCGCCTGATCCACACCTTTCGCATCCGGGGCATACCATGCGCCCTCACCTAACGCCACCACGCCCGGCATCATGCGCGGGGTGACCTTCGCTTCAATGTGTACTTCACCGCGCGCGTTGAAAATTTTCACGCGATCACCGTTGGCGATACCACGCTTTTTAGCGTCCATCGGGTTGATCCACATTTCCTGGCGGCAGGCCGCTTTTAGGACATCCACGTTGCCGTAAGTCGAGTGGCAGCGCGCTTTGTAGTGGAAACCAGTCAGCTGGAGCGGATAGTCTTTGGTCAGCGGATCGTCGTAGTTTTCAAAACCTGGGGTGTAGATCGGCAGGGGATCGATTACATCGCCTTCCGGCAGTTGCCAGGCGGCGGCAATCTCAGCCAGCTGCGCCGAATAGATTTCGATTTTGCCCGATGGAGTGGTCAGCGGATTAGCCGCCGGGTTCTCACGGAATGCCTTATAAGCGACGTGATGCCCTTCCGGGTCGCGCTGTTTATAGATGCCCTGCTGGCGGAACTCATCAAATGAAGGCAGGCCTGGGATCTGTTGACGTGACTGCTCATACAGATGGCGCATCCACTCTTCCTGAGTACGGCCCTCGGTGAATTTCTGCTCGACACCCATCCGTTTTGCCAGCTGGCTGGTCATTTCATAGATGGTTTTGCATTCAAAACGAGGCTTGATGACCTGATCGGCGAAGATGACATACGACATATTGCCGCAGGACGCATCCAGCGCGAAGTCCATCTGTTCAGACGCGGTGCAGTCTGGCAGCAGGATATCGGCATATTTCGCCGAGGAGGTCATATGGCAATCCACCACCACAATCAGCTCACATTTTTTGTCATCCTGTAGGATGTCATGGGTGCGGTTGATGTCGGAGTGCTGGTTAATGATGCAGTTCCCGGCGTAGTTCCAGATCATCTTGATCGGCACATCGAGTTTATCTTTGCCACGCACGCCATCGCGTGTGGCGGTCATTTCCGGGCCGCGCTCAATAGCATCGGTCCACATAAACATCGAAATGCTGGTTTCAACCGGGTTTTCCAGGGTCGGCATACGTTCAAACGGCAGATCGTAAGAGCCTTCACGGGCACCGGTGTTACCGCCGTTAATGCCGACGTTGCCGGTCAGAATCGACAGCATGGAAATTGCGCGGGTGGCAATCTCACCGTTAGCATGGCGCTGCGGACCCCAGCCCTGGCTGATAAAGGCCGGTTTGGCGGTGGCAATTTCGCGCGCCAGCTGAACAATGCGCTCTGCCGGGATCCCGGTGACCGAGGATGCCCACTGCGGGGTTTTCGCGATGCCGTCTTTGCCCTGACCGAGAATGTAGGCTTTATAGTGACCGTTCGCTGGCGCACTGGCAGGCAGCGTTTTCTCATCGTAGCCAACACAATATTTGTCGAGGAACGGCTGATCGACCAGATTTTCGCTGATCATCACCCACGCCAGGCCCGAGACTAACGCCGCATCGGTCCCGGGACGAATAGGGATCCATTCATCTTCGCGGCCCGCGCCGGTATCGGTATAACGTGGATCGACGATGATCAGACGGGCGTTTGATTTCTGACGGGCCTGTTCGAGATAGTAGGTTACCCCGCCGCCGCTCATGCGGGTTTCGCCCGGGTTATTTCCGAACAGAACCACCAGCTGGCTGTTTTCGATATCTGACGGGCTGTTGCCGTCGGCCCAGCCGCCATAGGTGTAATTCAGACCTGCAGCAATCTGTGCGGAAGAGTAGTCGCCGTAATGATTCAGGTAACCGCCGCAGCAGTTCATCAGACGTGCGATCAGCGTTTTTCCCGGTGGCCACGAGCGGGTCATGGTGCCACCCAGCGTGCCGGTGCCGTAGTTCAGGTAAATAGATTCATTACCGTAATCTTTGATCAAGCGCTGCATGTTATTGGCGATGGTGTCATACGCCTCTTCCCAGCTAATGCGCTCGAATTTACCTTCACCGCGTTTACCGACGCGTTTCATCGGATACTTCAGGCGGTCCGGATTATAAACACGGCGGCGCATGGAGCGCCCGCGCAGACACGCGCGTACCTGGTGTAAACCGTCGTAGTTATCATCGCCGGTGTTATCGGTTTCAACATATTTGATCTCGCCATCAACCACATGCATACGCAGTGGGCAACGGCTACCACAGTTCACCGTACAGGCGCTCCAGACAACTTTTCCGGCAGCCCCTGCGGGCGCGATGGCGTCTGCTGCATTAGCAATACGGGTAAAGGGTAAAGTGAATGCGCTACTGGCCATTGCCAGTCCGCCAATAGCCGAGGTTTTCATCAAACCTCGACGGCTGACTTCCGCAGTCAGCAACGCGTCGGGGGCTTTAATTTTCATGGATACTCACTTCATTGCTCATTGAAATGATCAATTCGCTATATAGTTTTATATATAACGAAATCAGTCTTTTTTAGAGTTTTATATACTGTTTATAATTCGAAGGGAGTATCCCTGCTTTCGACTGAAGGGTTATTGTTCAGTATCAAGACAGGTATAAAAAAAGCGCCCGGAGGCGCTTTTTCAGGAAGGATTGTGACAGCGTCAGCTTAGCCGATGAACTCAAGACCGTTCATGTACGGACGCAGCACTTCTGGCACGGCAATACGACCGTCAGCCTGCTGGTAGTTTTCCAGCACGGCAACCAACGTACGCCCTACCGCCAGACCAGAACCATTCAGGGTGTGAACCAGACGGGTTTTCTTGTCAGACTTGCTGCGGCAGCGAGCCTGCATACGACGCGCCTGGAAATCCCAGCAGTTAGAGATAGAAGAGATTTCGCGATAGGTGTCTTGCGCCGGCAACCAGACTTCGAGGTCATAGGTTTTACGTGCGCCAAAGCCGATATCGCCACTGCACAGCAGCACTTTACGGTATGGCAGGCCGAGCAGCTGCAGCACTTTTTCTGCGTGACCGGTCATTTCTTCCAGTGCGTCCATCGAATCTTCAGGACGTACGATCTGTACCATCTCAACTTTGTCGAACTGGTGCATACGGATCAGACCACGCGTGTCACGCCCGTAAGAACCCGCTTCGGAGCGGAAGCACGGCGTATGCGCGGTCATTTTGATCGGCAAGTCGTCTTCGTCGATGATTTCATCGCGCACAAGGTTGGTCAGCGGGACTTCAGCGGTTGGGATCAACGCGTAGTTGCTGCTGTCTGCTTCTTCATCCAGTGGACGGGTATGGAACAGGTCGCCGCCAAACTTAGGCAGTTGCCCGGTGCCATATAACGTGTCCTGATTCACCAGGTACGGGACATAGTTTTCCATGTAGCCGTGCTGTTCGGTGTGCAGATCCAGCATGAACTGGCTCAGCGCACGATGCATACGGGCGATTTGGCCCTGCATGACAACAAAACGGGAACCGGTCAGCTTAACCGCCGCCGCAAAATCCAGGCCTTTCGCCATTTCGCCTAACGTAACGTGATCGCGGACTTCGAAGTCAAATTTACGCGGCTCGCCCCAGCGGCTGACTTCAACGTTATCGCTGTCATCTTTACCGTTAGGTACGCAGTCATCAGGGATGTTTGGCAGGGTCAACGCGATATCACGAATTTCAGCCTGCAGCTCATCGAGCTCAGCTTTCGCGGCATCCAGCTCTTCACCCAGCTTGTTGACTTCCAGGCGTAATGGCTCGATGTCTTCCCCGCGCGCTTTCGCCTGGCCAATGGATTTCGATCGCGAGTTGCGTTCTGCCTGCAGGTTTTCAGTGTTTACCTGCAGAACTTTACGACGCTCTTCAAGAGCGACCAGCTTATCTACATCCAGCTTAAAGCCCCGGCGTGCCAGTTTTTCTGCGACTGCGTCTGGCTCGGTACGCAGCAGATTGGGATCGAGCATGCTTATCCTGTGCTTATCGAATTAGTAAAATGAGAAAACGACCGCAGCCTGCGGTCATTAGAGATTCAGCGATAACCTTACCGCAACGCCCTGTTTAGCGGTAGCGTTTTGTGGGGCTATTTTGATCCTGCTCGGTAAGCCAGGCGAGCTTTTCACCAATCTTACCTTCAAGGCCACGAGATGAAGGGGTGTAATAGCGCGTTTGCGACATTTCTTGCGGGAAATAGACCTCGCCCGCCGCGTAGGCGTTTGGCTCGTCGTGGGCGTAACGATACTCCTGACCGTAACCCATTTCTTTCATCAGTTTCGTCGGGGCATTGCGCAGATGTACCGGCACGTCATAATCCGGACGTTCCCGCGCATCGGCCATTGCCGCTTTAAAAGCGGTGTAGACCGCGTTGCTCTTCGGCGCACAGGCCAGATACACAATCGCCTGCGCGATAGCGCGTTCACCTTCGGACGGGCCAACGCGGGTGAAGCAATCCCATGCCGAAATAGCCACCTGCATCGCGCGTGGATCGGCATTACCCACATCTTCCGAGGCAATCGCCAGACAACGACGGGCGACGTATAACGGGTCTCCACCGGCGGTGATAATTCGCGCATACCAGTAAAGGGCGGCATCAGGCGAGCTACCGCGAACGGACTTATGAAACGCCGAGATCAAATCGTAGAAACGGTCGCCTTTGTTATCAAAACGCGCGCTGCGTTCCCCGGCGATTTCGGTAAGTAATTCAGGCTTTAGTACACGTTTACCGGATGCATCCAGTTCCGCCATGTCGGCCATCATTTCCAGCGTATTCAGCGCGCGACGGGCATCCCCGTTGACCAGTTCCGCAATCGCACGCCGGGTATCGTCGGGTAACACAATATCCTGCCCGCCGTAACCACGCGTGCTGTCGGTCATCGCCTGGGTTAACACCTGCTCGATATCCTCGACGGTCAACGATTTCAGCAGATAAACGCGGGCCCGCGATAGCAATGCCGAGTTGAGTTCAAAAGAGGGATTTTCGGTAGTCGCGCCGATGAAAAAGATGGTGCCGTCTTCAATATGCGGCAGGAAGGCATCCTGCTGGCTTTTGTTGAAGCGATGGACTTCATCGACGAACAGAATGGTACGTCGCCCGGCGTTGCGATTCTGCCGGGCACGTTCGATAGCTTCACGGATCTCTTTCACACCGGACGTAACCGCAGAAATGCGTTCCACGTCGGCGTTGGCATAGCGGGCAATGACTTCCGCCAGCGTCGTTTTCCCGGTGCCCGGCGGCCCCCACAAAATCATCGAATGCAGATGCCCTGCTTCGATGGCCCGTGGCAGCGGTTTGCCGTTAGCCAGCAGATGCTGCTGGCCAATGTACTGCGCTAAATTTTCTGGCCGCATACGGGCGGCCAGAGGTTGAAACGCATTATCCGAAAAATCGAGCGAAAGATTGCTCACGCGCGCCTCTTATTTACGCTGATCGTCCACCGTTACTCCTTTAGGCGGAGTAAAGGTAAATTTAGATGCGTCCACCGCGCCGTTCTGCTGGGACTTCAGCTGATAGCTGCTGCGCTGATCGTCCTGCTCAATGGCGCTGAACTGATGAATGGTGCCGTCACGGCTGACGTTGATGGTGAATTCTTTCAGGTTCCCGTTATTGCCTTTCGGCGTCAGCACGAAGTCATCACCGCTCTGCTTAATATTGTACTGCTGCCAGTCGCTGGACTGATTGCGGGCAATCAGCATAAACGGCGTATTGCTGGTGGCGTCTTTCAGCCAGGTGGCGGTGGCCTGCTCAACAAACGGGTTGTAGAACCACAGCGTTTTACCGTCAGACACCAGAATACTTTCATCCGGCTGCGTCATGTGCCAGTTAAAGAGATTAGGACGCTTGACGGATAACTCACCCTGCCCGTCCTGCACCGCGTTGCCGCTGCCATCGGTCACTTTTTGGGTGAAGCTGGCGTTAAAGCTGCTGACTTTATCCAGGCGGCTTTTCAGATCGCTGGCCGCATCGGCCCAAGCTTGACTCACGACAAAACTGGTCAGTAAGGCACAGGTGATGGCAAATTTTTTCATCTTCATTCCTTAAATGCGTCACTCCCGACGCGGGAGTCTCTTTGTCTCCACTGTAGGCTTAGCGCCTACAGTGGGACAGGAGAAAATACTGATTTTTTGGTTGTTTACGCAACTTTTCAAACGCAGCGTTTAGTCAAACGGCGGTGGGGCAAGCACTTCACGGTTGCCGTTATGGCCCGCTTCACTGACGATGCCCTGCGCTTCCATCTGTTCGATGATACGCGCGGCGCGGTTATAGCCGATGCGGAACTGACGCTGAACACCGGAAATGGATGCCTTACGTTTTTCGGTGACAAAATTGACCGCCTGATCGAACAGTTGATCAAGCTCTTCGCCGTTGTCCAGACCGGCAGACCCACCCTCGCTTTCGCTATCAGAGGTAATGCCGTCAACGTATTGCGGACGACCGCGCGCCTTCCAGTCCTGAACCACGGCATGCACTTCCTGGTCACGAACAAAAGCGCCGTGAACACGCGTCGGTGCTGCGCTGGAGTTCGGGCCAGAATAGAGCATGTCACCCATCCCCAGCAGTGATTCCGCGCCGCCCTGATCGAGAATGGTGCGGGAGTCAATTTTGCTCGACACGGTAAAAGCGATACGGGTCGGAATATTGGCTTTAATCAGCCCCGTGATGACGTCAACCGACGGACGCTGCGTGGCAAGAACCAGGTGAATACCGGCGGCACGCGCTTTCTGCGCCAGGCGGGCGATAAGCTCTTCCACCTTCTTACCGACGGTCATCATCAGGTCTGCAAATTCATCCACCAGCACCACAATGTACGGCAGTTTTTCCAGCGTCGGATGCACTGCATCCATGCTGTCGCCCGGTTTCCAGTACGGATCCGGAATTGGGCGACCCATTTGAGCCGCCTGCGCAATCTTCTCGTTGTAGCCTGCAAGGTTACGCACCCCGAGCGCGGACATCAGTTTATAACGACGTTCCATTTCATTGACGCTCCAGCGCAGGGCGTTGGCAGCATCCTTCATGTCCGTCACTACTTCAGTCAGCAAGTGCGGGATCCCTTCGTAAACCGAAAGCTCCAACATTTTGGGGTCGATCATGATAAAGCGCACGTCTTCCGGCGTCGCTTTATACAGCATACTGAGGATCATGGCGTTGACGCCCACCGATTTACCGGAACCGGTAGTACCGGCCACCAGCAGGTGAGGCATTTTCGCCAGGTCTGCAATCACCGGTTCACCGGCAATGTCTTTACCCAATACGATGGTCAGCGGGGACGGGCTTTCACGGAACTTGGCGCAGTCCAACACTTCACGCAGGTAAACGGTCTGACGCTTTTTATTCGGCAATTCCAGGCCCACATACGGCTTGCCTGGGATAACTTCAACCACACGCACCGCCACCGTAGACAAGGAACGTGCCAGGTCACGAGACAGGTTCGAAATGCGCGCGGCCTTAACGCCAGGAGCCAGATTCAGCTCAAAACGGGTGATCACCGGGCCTGGGGAATAGTTCACCACGTCCGCTTTGATGCGGAAATCGGCCAGACGCGTTTCAACCAGACGGGCAGTCTGCTCAAGGGCAAAGGTATCAACCGGCTCAACTTCGCTCGGCGGCGGGGTCAACAGATCCAGCGATGGCAGCGGCGTGGTCGGTTTTTGCAGCGGACGGTCGTCCCCGTTACGCATCAGCAGCGGGTGAATGAGGCTTTCCTGCGGCTGGGGCGCTGGCGCTTGTTGTGGCTGTTGTGGTTGTTGATAAGCCTGTGTCTGATACGTCTGCTGAGGCTGAACAACCTGCTGTGGTTGCTGATAAGCCTGCTGCGGTGCCACCGGCTGCGGCTGCTGGTAAGCCTGTTGCGGCTGTTCCGGCATTGCGCTTGGGGTGAACAACGGTGCTCTTGGCGACTCATCAACCAGGGTTTTCATCGGCGAGAATTCATAATCTGCCGGTGAGAACGGACTCGCCCCTTGCGGCTGTTCGCTGGAATAACGTTGCTGCTGCGTCGCCGCAAACTGGCGAGCCAGCTCGGCTTCCGCGGCATTATCTTCGTCTTCCTGCGATGGTTCTTCGTACTGTTCGCCGTAACGCTGCTGCTGCGTCGCCGCAAACTGACGGGCCAGTTGGTCCTGATGCATCTCATCGGCTTCTTCATCGCCCATCAGCTCATCGGTGTAATGCTGATTAAGCCCCTCTTCACGTGCGCGCTCTTCTGCCATGCGCTGCGAAGGCAACTTAATACCAAACGAAGCCGACGCCAGCTCGCGGCGAGTAGGCACGCGCACCCGATTCGGACGCGGTAACTGCGGGCCAATGCCCTCTTTGATTTGTGGACGCGGGGCGTCAGCCGGGCTGAACATCTGCGCTGCTGACGCCGCAGCGGTTGCCGCGCTGGCCGCCGCTGTTGCCTGATGAACGCTGGCGGCTACAGGTGCAACGGCTGCCATCGGATCAATCGCCGGGGCAGAGGGTACAGGCATGGTTGGCATTGGCGTGGTCGGTATCACGGTCGCCGGTTCAGGCGTTGGCTGATACCACGCGGCAAGCTGCTCACGCTCACGCGCCCGCTTCTCTTCCACTTCTTCGAAGTAGTAAAGCGGTGGACGCTGCGGTTTGATTTCTTCTTCCGGAGCGACTTCTGGCATCGGCGGCGGAGTCTGCTCCACTGGTGGCACATACGCAGGCTGAGCGTGATACTCAGGCTCTGGCTGCCAGTGCTGCTCAGGTGGCGCGTATTGCGGCTGTTCCGGTTCCGGCCACAGTTCTTCAATGGAAGGGGGTTGACGGAAGGCTTCCGGTTGGACGTATTCAGGTTGCGTCACCGGAGCCTGCGGTGGCCAATTGTCCGGCGACGGCGCAATAACGGGTTCAGGGGTATGCGGCGTCGGGACTGGCTGCCATTCGACACTCTGCGGTGCCATTTCTGCACCCGACACAGCCCCCATGGCAGCGCCAGGAGCAACATCCGTCACTGCAGGTGCAACCATCGCCGGAGCGGCCGTTTCAGCCCAGGTCTGGACTGACGCAGTCGCGGCGGCGGCTGCAGCAACCGGGGCCGCAATAGAGTGGCCGTTCATCAACGGGTCGTTATCATCCCACGCCGGTGGATGAACCGCGGTAGTGCCAGAGAACAACACATCATCCGCATCGGCGGCCTGACCGCGAGCGCTATAATGAACAACACTCTCAGGTTCATCCATTCGACGACCAGAGAACAGCGCCGCGTCGGTTTTGCGTCCCATCGGGTTGCTGAACTTATCAGCAATGCGCTGCCGACGAGCCAGCGCACCGCGAAGAATACGGGCCCGACGCCCTTCTTTACGCGGTTCGGCGACATACTCATCTTCGTCGTCTTCAAACTCTTCTTCATCAATCCAGGTGTCGTCGCGACGCGTCCGATTGCTGGCGAAGGTCAGAATATTGAGGATCCAGTTGCCGATTTTCTCAGCAATGCTCACCCAGGACCAGCCGGTGAACAGCGTCAGGCCAGCGGCCCAGATGCACAACAGTGCCAGGGTGCCGCCACTGCTGTGCAGCATCGGCTGTAACGCCGTGCTCAGCAGGCTGCCGATCACACCACCGGAAGCGAAATACCAGATATCATCCGCGTTGATTGCGGCAAGTCCGCACATGGTGAGGATCATCGCCAACACGCCAATCAGGCGTAGCGCAACGGCAAAGTAATCGACGTATTCGTCACTGGCCTGATGCCGGTATGCAAACCAGCACGCGCCGATAATCATCACCGGCAGGGTATAAGCCATGATGCCGAAAATGAAGAACAGCGTATCCGCAAACCACGCCCCTGGCATTCCACCAAGATTATGGATCGGTTCATGCCAGGCGGTTTGTGACCAACTGGGATCGGAAGGATTGAAACTAAGCAATGCTGCCATCAGCCAGATGGCAAAAAGAGAACAGAGGATTAGGAACGCTTCCAGGAGTCGGCGCCCGCTGCTTAATCTGTTAATGGTGACTTCTTTTTCTTCAGTGTATTCCTGGCTCAAGAAAGGCTCTCCAGGTCCTTGATGCTAAAACGGACAACAGCGCCGGGTCTCCCCGGCACTGTTGCTGTATGGATTACCAGGAGTGTAATCAACTTACGCTGATTTTGCACCTGTTCCGTGTTAGCGCGTCTTAATTACCAGACGATTACTCTGCTTAACCTCTTCCATAACCACGTAGGTACGGGTGTCATTCACGCCTGGCAGGCGCAGCAGGGTTTCACCTAACAACTTACGGTACGCTGACATGTCCGGTACACGGGTTTTCAACAGGTAGTCGAAATCACCGGAAACCAAGTGACACTCTTGAATTTCTTCAAGTTTTTGCACAGCGGAGTTAAATTGCTCAAACACATCCGGGGCGCCACGATTCAGAGTTATCTCAACAAAGACCAGCAGCGATGCATCCAGATAATGCGGGTTCAGCAGCGCGGTGTATCCCTGAATAAACCCTTGTCTTTCCAGCCGACGAACACGCTCAAGGCAAGGCGTCGGAGAAAGTCCCACTCGTTTAGAAAGCTCAACGTTGGAAATTCGCCCATCCTTTTGCAATTCGTTCAAAATGTTGCGATCGATGCGGTCGAGATCTTTGCCTGGGCGCTTCTTGCTATCTACCATTATTATTGTCTCTCTGTATTCCTTCCCTACTCCTGTCTTGACCCTGTGCACTTCACTGTTCAGAGCCTGTGCCCGTCGCCTGCGCTACAAATCTGTCACCAGATGTATTGCATAACCCAAGGGTACGTGTTGAGAAGCCGTTGCCTGATGGCAGTCATCGTTATCTCGTATGGCGTCTGTCCACGCCATGCGTCGATAATGCTGACCCGGTTAAAAATGGCATTTGCGTGCATGAACATTCACTACACAACAAACACTGCTTTTTTCTCCCATCAATGTTTTCGCAAAAGCACAGGGGATTGTCAAAGCAAAACATCGATTTTTAGTACAACATGCCAGATATTCATTATCAGTCCCGGTTGATCATCATGTTATCTCCTTATAATCCCCCGGTTCGCAGTAGAATGAGTTATCACAGTCGTTGATAAAACCACCAATTCATTGACGCCATCTATTACACATATCGTTAACAAAATTTCTGCACTCTTTTATTACCTCCGCAAATTCCCTACAATCCCGCCCATTGTCTGCCAACATTTATGGGGATCTCATGGGCACGGCCAAACACAGTAAACTGCTTATTCTTGGTTCTGGACCAGCGGGCTATACCGCTGCGGTCTATGCTGCACGCGCTAACCTGCAACCGGTACTGATTACCGGCATGGAAAAAGGCGGTCAGTTGACCACCACCACGGAAGTGGAAAACTGGCCAGGCGACCCGAGCGATCTGACCGGTCCGCTGCTAATGGAACGTATGCATGAGCACGCGGTGAAATTTGAAACCGAAATCCTGTTCGACCACATTAACAAGGTCGATTTACAGAATCGTCCGTTCCGTTTGACCGGCGACAGCGGCGAATACACCTGTGATGCCCTGATTATCGCCACTGGTGCTTCCGCCCGTTATCTGGGCCTGCCTTCAGAAGAAGCATTCAAAGGCCGCGGCGTGTCTGCCTGCGCCACCTGCGACGGTTTCTTCTACCGTAACCAGAAAGTCGCGGTTATCGGTGGCGGCAACACGGCGGTTGAAGAAGCGCTTTATCTGGCCAATATCGCCTCTGAAGTGCATCTGATTCACCGTCGTGACACCTTCCGTGCGGAAAAAATCCTGATCAAACGTCTGATGGATAAAGTTGAAAGCGGCAATATCGTGCTGCATACCCATCGTACCCTGGAAGAAGTGACCGGTGACCAGATGGGCGTCAGCGGGTTGCGTCTGCGCGATACCCAGAACGGTGACAACATCGAGTCTCTGGACGTTGCGGGTCTGTTCGTGGCTATCGGCCACAGCCCAAATACCGCCATTTTCGACGGCCAACTGGAACTGGAAAACGGCTACATCAAAGTACAGTCCGGCATCCACGGCAACGCGACCCAAACCAGCATCCCGGGCGTGTTCGCGGCTGGTGACGTTATGGACCACATTTATCGTCAGGCAATCACCTCAGCGGGCACCGGCTGCATGGCCGCGCTGGACGCCGAGCGTTATCTTGACGGTCTGGCCGATCAGGCAAAATAATCTTTACAAGTCAGTAACAAAGGTAAAGAAGGCGACGATAAGTCGCCTTTATTTTTTCCTCGTTGTAACATTGCCGTGCCTAATGATTCCTAATAAGACACCTGCTAAGCACGCCATGAATAAAACCCGTCAACAAGAGCTTACCCGCTGGTTAAAACAGCAAAGCGTTATATCCCGTCGCTGGCTGATGCTTTCCCGTCTGCTCGGTGCGGTCAGCGGAGTGCTGATTATCGCCCAGGCGTATATTCTGGCCCGAATTCTGCACCATATGATCATGGAGAACATTCCCCGTGAAGCGCTGCTGATGCCGTTTGTGGTACTGGTGTTGGTGTTTATTTTGCGTGCCTGGGTGGTGTGGCTACGCGAGCGTGTCGGGTTTCATGCAGGGCAACATATTCGCTATGAAATTCGCAAAATCGTGCTCGACCGGTTGCAACAGGCCGGCCCCGCCTGGATCCAGGGCAAGCCTGCCGGAAGTTGGGCGACGCTTATCCTTGAACAAATAGACGACATGCACGACTACTATGCCCGCTATCTGCCACAGATGGCGTTGGCCGCATCGGTTCCCTTGCTTATCGTGCTGGCTATCTTCCCGTCCAACTGGACCGCCGCATTGATTCTGCTGTGTACCGCCCCGCTGATCCCGATGTTTATGGCACTGGTCGGTATGGGTGCTGCCGATGCAAACCGTCGTAACTTCCTTGCCCTTGGGCGCCTGAGCGGTCATTTCCTTGACCGTCTGCGCGGCATGGACACCTTACGCATTTTTGGTCGAGGTGCCGCTGAAACGGACACTATTCGTCAGGCATCGGAGAATTTCCGCCAGCGCACGATGGAAGTTCTGCGACTTGCGTTTCTCTCTTCCGGCGTTCTGGAATTTTTCACCTCACTGTCAATTGCCGTCGTCGCGGTGTACTTCGGATTCTCCTACCTTGGGCAGCTGAATTTCGGCAGCTACGGCACTGGCGTGACGCTATTCTCCGGTTTTCTGGCGCTGATCCTGGCCCCGGAGTTTTTCCAGCCGCTACGCGATCTCGGCACGTTTTACCACGCTAAAGCGCAGGCCGTGGGTGCCGCCGACAGCCTGAAAACCTTCCTTGAAACACCTCTGGCTCAGCCGCAGCGTGGCACTATGAAGCCAGATGACAGTCTGTCAGTCAGCCTGGAGGCGCAGGACCTGATCATTAAGTCGCCAGAAGGTAAGGTCCTCGCCGGACCGATGAGCTTTAGCCTTGCCGCCGGGGAGCGCGTGGTACTGGTTGGCCAGAGCGGCTCGGGTAAGAGTTCGCTGCTCAACACCCTGGCCGGTTTTCTGCCCTATGACGGCTCGTTGAAGGTTAACGGCACCGAGCTCAGTGACCTCGATCCCGACGCATGGCGGCACCTGCTAAGCTGGGTGGGGCAAAACCCGCAGCTCCCGGCGCATACGCTGCGTGACAATGTGCTGCTGGCCGATCCGCAGGCCAGCGAGGCGCAACTTCACCACGCTCTCGAGCGTGCGTGGGTTAACGAATTTGTCAGCCAACTTCCACAGGGCATTGACACCCCGGTCGGCGATCAGGCCAGCCGGTTGTCCGTCGGCCAGGCGCAGCGCGTAGCCGTGGCGCGGGCCTTGCTCTCCCCTAGCCGGTTGATGTTGCTTGATGAACCTGCCGCTAGCCTCGACGCACATAGTGAACAGCGCGTCATGCAGGCGCTGACCGAAGCTTCCGCCAATCAGACCACCTTAATGGTCACCCATCAGTTAGAAAATCTCGCTCAGTGGGATGCGGTATGGGTGATGCATCAGGGTCAGATCGTTGAACAGGGTCAGTTTGCCGAGCTTGCTGCGGCGCAGGGGCATTTTGCCCGCCTGCTCGCTCACCGTCAGGAGGAGATTTAAATGCGCGTGTTAGCCCCCTACCTGGCGCTGTATAAGCGTCACAAATGGCTGTTGTCCCTTGGCGTTATCCTGGCAATTGTCACCCTATTGGCGAGTATTGGCCTGATCACCCTGTCGGGCTGGTTCCTGTCGGCGTCTGCCGCCGTCGGTTTTGCTGGCGCTTACACCTTTAACTACATGCTGCCCGCCGCGGGTGTGCGGGGGGCCGCCATCGTACGTACCGCCGGTCGCTATTTCGAGCGTCTGGTCAGCCACGACGCGACGTTCCGCGTGCTGCAACATCTGCGGGTGTTCACCTTCAGCAAACTGATGCCACTCTCCCCGGCCGGGCTGGCACGTTTTCGTCAGGGCGATTTACTCAACCGCGTTGTCGCCGATGTTGATACCCTCGATCATTTATATTTACGCGTGATTTCGCCGTTGGTCAGCGCCCTGGTGGTGATCGCCGTGGTCACCTTTGGTCTGAGTTTCCTCGACATCACGCTGGCGCTGACACTTGGCGGCATTATGCTGCTGACGCTGGTCGCCTTGCCGCCGCTGTTTTATCGCGCCGGGAAGCCGACCGGTGAAAGCCTGACCCAGCTTCGCGGCGAATACCGCCAACAGCTGACCTCGTGGCTGCACGGCCAGGCTGAGCTGAGCATCTTCGGGGCCAGCACCCGCTATCGTGAGCAAATGGAGCAGACCGAACTCAGCTGGCATGAAGCCCAGCGCCGCCAGTCGGAACTGACCGCACTTTCTCAGGCACTGATGCTGCTGATGGGTTCAGCTGCAGTTATCGTCATGCTGTGGATGGCTGCGGGTGGCGTGGGGGATAACAGCCAGCCAGGCCCGCTGATTGCGCTGTTTGTTTTCTGTGCACTTGCCGCCTTTGAGGCGCTGGCCCCCGTCACAGCGGCATTCCAGCATCTTGGGCAAGTGATGGCCTCGGCCGCGCGTATTACCGAACTGACCGAGCAGAAACCGGAGGTGGGCTTCCCACAGGCTGCCTCTGAAGCACCAAAACAGGTGAGTTTGACCCTGAACAACGTTAGCTTCAGCTACCCGCAGCAGACACAGCCTGCCCTGGCGAATATCCATTTACAGGTCAACGCCGGGGAACATATTGCTATTCTGGGCCGAACCGGCTGCGGTAAATCGACGTTGCTCCAGTTGCTGACCCGCGCGTGGGATCCGCAGCACGGGGAACTGTTGTTAAATCAGCAGCCGATTGCCGCCCTCGATGAAATGACGCTGCGCCGCAGCATGAGCGTGGTTCCGCAGCGCGTTCACCTGTTCAGCGCCACGCTGCGCGACAATCTGCTGCTGGCAGCCCCGGACGCAACGGATGACGAGCTGGCAACCGTCCTCACACGCACCGGGCTGGAGAAACTGCTCGAGGACAGCGGGCTCAACAGTTGGCTCGGCGAAGGTGGCCGACAACTCTCCGGCGGAGAGCTGCGCCGTCTGGCGATTGCCCGCGCCCTGCTCCACGATGCGCCGCTGATGTTACTCGACGAACCGACAGAAGGGCTGGATGCCACCACCGAGAGCCAAATTCTTGATTTACTGGCGGATGTGATGCGCGAGAAAACCGTGCTGATGGTCACCCATCGCCTGCGCGGCCTGGCCCGTTTTGAGAAAATAATTGTGATGGACAACGGACACATTATTGAGCAAGGTAATCACGCAGAATTGCTGGCGCAACAGGGGCGTTATTACCAGTTCAGACAGCGTATCTAAACTACTATTGATTATTATCAGGCGTGGAGTTGTGAAGTATGCGGCTGGTCCAGTTATCACGTCATTCCATTACCTTCCCATCGCCGGAAGGTGCCCTGCGCGAGCCTAACGGTTTGCTCGCGCTCGGGGGCGATCTCAGCCCAGCGCGCCTGCTGATGGCCTATCAGCGCGGTATTTTTCCCTGGTTCTCTCCCGGCGACCCTATTTTGTGGTGGTCGCCGGATCCGCGCGCCGTGCTGTGGCCCGCAGATTTTCACCTCAGCCGTAGCATGAAGCGTTTTCATAAGTCGTCGCCCTATCGCATTACGCTCAACCATGCTTTCGGCCAGGTGATAGAAGGCTGCGCCGATGACCGGGTTGAAGGTACCTGGATAACGGAGAGCATCGTGCAGGCGTATCACCGCTTACACGAACTGGGCCATGCACATTCGGTCGAGGTGTGGCTCGGGAGCGAACTGGTGGGTGGCATGTACGGCGTGGCGCAAGGCGCGCTGTTCTGCGGCGAGTCGATGTTCAGCCGGGCAGTCAATGCCTCAAAAAGCGCACTGCTGGTGTTCACCCAGGCTTTTGCCAGCCAGGGCGGCAAACTGATGGATTGCCAGGTGTTGAACAATCATACCGCCTCGCTGGGCGCCGTCGAAATCCCGCGCCGTGAGTACCTGGAATACCTTGCTGAACTGCGAGCACAGCCGCTGCCCGGGCATTTCTGGGTGCCGCGCACGCTCTTTTCACCTCAAGTGTAAATGTTTTCGGCACATTTTTTGTCAGGGTGATATAATTGCGCCTGAAGTCGTTTCTGCCTGTTGCCCCGCCATCGTTTCAGGAATATCCCTCAATACGTTTGCGCTCGTCATACGGTACTCATGTGTGACAGACGGGTAATGCGCAAAAACGATCTCTTTTTTACCCTGCACAGCGGCATTACGCCGAAAGGTGACGGGTAAATCTTTACTTAATTGCTGAATTTCGGCATTATCTTGCCGGTTCAAAACAATGGTAGTGATACCCCCCGAGGACTAGATGGCCAAAGAAGACAATATTGAAATGCAGGGTACCGTTCTCGAAACGTTACCTAACACTATGTTCCGCGTAGAACTGGAAAACGGTCACGTGGTAACTGCGCATATCTCCGGTAAAATGCGTAAAAACTACATCCGCATTCTGACGGGCGACAAAGTGACTGTTGAGCTGACCCCGTACGACCTGAGCAAAGGCCGCATTGTCTTCCGTAGTCGCTGATTGACCTCATGCCGCAAGGCTAGCAGTATGCTGAAAGGCCGGGATAGCTCCTGGCCTTTTTCATTTCCACTTGTACCGACTCCTCCCACCACCATCTCATACCTAAGGTATCTGAGCCACCAACCGTCGGCATTTGCCAGTAAAAAATCTGTATAAGCCCGGGTTACAGTTGGAGGCGAACGACTACCCCGTTACGGGCGGTATGCGAGTAAATTATCTGATGGCAGATACGCACAGCACCGGTATCTCTGATCAACAGGATGTGGCTCTCGTTTTTTAATGACGGTAGCGAAAAAGGGCCCTGCAAAATCATTTACCTTTTTCATAACAATCGAAAATTAAGCATCGCTAATAATACATTTAAGATATATGTATTCGCCCACTAGAAGACTGTTTTATTTACGATTAGTTCCTCTGCAAACTAAATATTTCACATCACCCCATCTTTAGTCCGGCCAATGTCCATTGCCGCACACCTCCCTCCCCTGCTAGCATTATTGACTATTTAACCAAATTTAATTATTCAACGTTCAAGGAAGAATAAATGAAATGGAAGCCAAGGCTACTAAGTAGCCTAATTGCATTGGCGCTGTTTGATGCCGACGCCGGGATCATGCGCGAAGACGTGTCCGTGCAGGACTATCGCGACTTTGCGGAGAACCTCGGCAAGTACGAGGTCGGTGAAGAAAACATCGAAGTTTTTAAGATGGATGGCACATCGGCAGGCATTCTTAATTTCCCAATGCCGGATTTTGGTGCAATTAATAGCCAGGGCTTTGCTACATTAATTTCCCCCTCTTATGTTGCCAGCGTCGCGCATAATACCGGTTATACCTCTGTTGATTTCGGAAATCACGCAAAATACAGAACCACTTATAAATTAATTAGCCGCAACGTTCATCCTGCTTATGAACAATGGGGCAAAGACTTTCATGTCCCGCGCCTGAATAAAGTGGTTACTGATGCTGCACCGATGCCTATGGTAAATCCGGATGATGTGCGAAATAACCGTGAACGCTATGTGTATTTCGCTCGGGCTGGGTCCGGAACACAATATCAGGTCGACCCGATCACCCAAAAGCCGGTCTATATTACCGGAGCCTATAACTGGAAAAGTGGTGGGACATTTGTAAACCCAACATTTGAAAGCTGGCGACTTCGTTGGACGAACTACGGCCCACCTGATCCACGCGCTCAACCTTTCAGTTCCGCTATCCAATCCGGAGACAGTGGAAGCCCGGTCTATGTCTACGATAATGTTGAAAAAGAATGGAAGATTTATGGCGTCTCCCCTTGGGGTGCGACCAACCTTCCCTACGGCAACACCAGCTATACGCTGGATATGCAACTCAATTTCCTCAAGGGCGTTATCGCTGAAAATACCGATCCGGATGTGACGGATGTGGCTGCTGAGGGCGATATTCACTGGACTACAGCCAATATTACGCAGGGCGAAAATAGCTGGCTATGGCATGGGGTCGATACTGTACTGCCTTCACAGGCCACCAATGAAGCGCTCAATGCATCGAAAGATCTGCGCTTTGCCGGTGATGGTGGCCTGATCGTACTCGACAACGCAGTCAACCACGGTGCCGCGAAACTTCAGTTCTCCAGTGATTATCGGGTGGTGTCGGCTGAAGATGCAAACAGCACCTGGGTGGGCGGCGGCATTGAAGTCGATGCCGGTAAAACCGTTGACTGGGAAGTGAATGGGCTGGCTGGCGATACCCTGCATAAAATTGGCGAAGGCACGCTGTACGTCAATGCCGTGGGTAATAATGGCGGCGCGCTGAATGTTGGCGACGGTATGGTGGTGTTAGCCCAGCAGGCCAATGACGCGGGTGAACAACACGCCTTCTCCAAAGTCACCATCGTAAGTGGTCGCCCAACCGTGCAAATCGGCGGTGAAAACCAGATTGAGAGCAGCGACATTTATTTCGGTTATCGCGGCGGCAACCTGGATTTGAATGGCTATGACATGGCTTTCGACACCATTAATCACAGTGATTCTGGTGCGGCGATTATTAACAGCAATACAGACCAGGTCAGCACGCTGACCTTAAATAATACCGACAATCAGTTATTCATCGGTCATCTCGGCAGTCAGGAAACGGCCAACAATTTAAACGTCGATTATGCCCCTGATTCTGCATCGGGCATCTGGGAATTGGCCGGTGGGGCCGATCTGAATCAACTTTCCGTGCAAAACGGCATTCTTAGACTGTCCGGACGCCCGACTCCCCATGCCGGGGGCACCGTTTTCAGCGATGACTGGATTGATGAGACCTACAACATCAACCAGCTTGACGTCGCTAGCCATGCCACCCTGCGGGTGAATGAGCATGCCAGACTGGATGCCAGCATTAAGCTTAATGAACAGGCAAACATGCTGTTGAACAGCAAGTCACATTTGAGCGGTCAGGTTGAACTTGCCACCGGCAGTGTGATTTCTGTGGATCAGACAGACAGTAAAACCAGCAGCACTGACGGCACGAATGATGTCGTCATTGATGCCGTGATGTCCGGCAACGGGACGCTGAAAAAAATGGCGCCAGGGGCGTTGTATATCAACAGTGACAACACCTTCACCGGCTCAACACACATTTACAGCGGCGCACTGATCCTCAACGGTTCTCTTGCCTCAGCCGTCACTATGGAACAAAACACCGTGTTAGCGGGTGAAAGCACAGTCAAGAATCTCATCCTGAAAGATGATGTGCAGTTGCTTCCTTACTGGCCAACTGAAACCGAGAACGATCTCTTTGCGCCAGCAACACAAACCGTTAACGGCTCGCTGTCCGCAGGCCACAATAACCTGCTCAGCTTACGGACGCATTTCGAGCCGGACTCAGCACAAACAGACAGGTTGCTGATCGACGGTGACGTTGTTTCCAGTAGCCCAATCCGTGTTCAGGTTACGCCGTCAGGAGCAGGATACTTCACGGATGTGGATAATGACGGAGCGGCAGACAATCAGGAAGGTATCTCACTGATTCAGGTAGCGGGTAACGCTGCAAAAGATAGCTTTAAACTGGTCGGCGAGTATGTTGCGCGTGGCGCGTATGCCTATAGCCTTTATGCTTTTGCACCGGGTCGCAGCGCTGAAGAACAGCGTGAAGTGACAGGGGATGGCGATCGGTTCTGGGACTATCGTTTGCAAAATAATATGCTGACCGAAGGAGATAACACCGTACCGATTGACAATACGCCAGTGCCTGACCCGACACCAGATGATGGCGATGACACGCCGGTGCCTGCCCCGACGCCAGATGACGGCGATGACACACCGGTGCCTGCCCCGACACCAGATGACGGGGATGATACGCCGGTTCCCGATCCAGCCCCGGATGATGGCGATAACACGCCAGTGCCACCCGCACCAACGCCTGATGACAATGACGATGACAATGGGAAAAATGCACGTCCGGCGGTCACGCCGCAGGTGCCTTCCTATCTGTCCTTACCTTCGGCCTTGCTGAGTTACAACAGTCGGGTGAGTGAAACGTTCCGCAACCTGGCGTTAGCGCACGATGACAATAAGCTGAGTATCTTCTTCCAGTATCTCAACGGGGAAGACAACTATCATTCCACCCTGGGCTTTATGAATTATGGTTACGACTATAAGCAGAAAGAGGAAGGTTGGTTATTTGGCGGGAAGGTGATGCATCTGGAGGATGATACACACTCTCTGGCATTGAACCTGGGTGTTTCTAGCGCCAATCTGGATGTCACCCCTGTAGTGGCACACTGAATTTGGCCACCTGAATAGAGGTGATATCATCACCTCACAGAAAAAACAGGTGACATTATGACCGGACGTAACAGACGCAATTTTAGCCCCGAGTTTCGCCTCGAAGCTGCC